>Ga0224736_1008_pt1 | contig 81346 bp, 86 predicted proteins | sample IA12soil_MG_GH6A_FD_161628 | JGI IMG/M metagenome (GOLD analysis project Ga0224736, IMG submission 161628) | Enriched cells from agricultural soil in Iowa, United States - IA12soil_MG_GH6A(-) | ecosystem: Environmental > Terrestrial > Soil > Agricultural land | place: USA: Iowa | collected 2017-05-08
TTTGCTTGTGGAAGATTCAACTTCAATATCATTACTTTCTGTAGATTCATCATCAGTATTGGAACTATTTAAACTTCTATACATTTTAATCATGCCTGGTATATTTCTTACTAGTGGCCCATACTGTTTTACCATTGGGCCAACTTGACCTGCAGCTCTTAAAACACCTTGTGTATTATTTAAGAAGGTACTAATGGTTCCTGGGTTTGCTAACCCACGTAATAGACCTCCGCCACCGCCTGTTGCCGCCCTTTGAAAACCAGCCGCTGCATTGGCTATATTCCCTGCGCCGCCGCCAGCACTACCTCCTGCACCGCCAAGACCAGCCCCTGCACGGGAAAAAAGTCTGGAAAGAAGACCTCCTCCTCCGCCTGCGTTCATTCCGCCAACCCCTGGTGGCATTTGTCCGCCAAGACCAGCCATTCTGCCCATCATTTGCATAGGATTTTGACCCATGCCACCACCTAACATATTTGCTCTACCAAATCTGCCTAGTAGGTTAAGTGGTGCTCTTGTCATTCCACCCATTTGCATGGGTGCCCTACCCATATTCCCAAAGAATGGTGGGAATCCTCCTGGTGGCATATTCATCCCTTACGCCTCCTCTCTAGAAAACAAAAATTTGCTCTATATTACAATATGCAAAAAAGTAAAAAATGTCTTGTATTTCCACAGAAATATAATTCTAAGGAAAGGCTCCTGTGATATCTTATCCAATCCTTTTAGGTGAGGGTGGAAGTTTTCTTTAATGTCGATTATAATAACAAAATGGACTTTTCATTAAATTTGACTTGATTTAGTACATTTTTGATTGAAAATAATATAAAATTTCCTTTTAAAGGGTGTGAAATTTTTGAGTGAAAATCGATTTTCTATTTTCCACTTTAAACCATTTATAGAAAAAGCAATAAATGAACTGGGTTTTTATGAACCGACTGAAATTCAAAAAAAGATGATTCCAAATATTATGCGAGGGGAGAGTGCAATTGGGCAATCACAGACAGGTACAGGGAAAACACATGCCTATTTGTTACCAATTATTCACTCTATTGATCCAGGCAAAGAGGAGGTACAAGCTGTTATTACGGCTCCGACTCGGGAATTAGCCAGTCAAATACATCATGAGATCCAAAAAATAACGAAAATAAATGAAGATGCTCAAAGTGCGATTCATTCCCGCTTATTTATTGGGGGTACGGATAAACAGCGTACAATTGAAAAGCTGAAAAAACAACCGCAAATCGTGGTTGGTACTCCGGGGAGAATTAACGATTTAATAAGGGAACAGGCTTTATTGGTTTATACTGCTAAGACACTGGTAGTGGATGAAGCTGACTTAATGTTGGATATGGGCTTTCTCTTTGATGTAGATCAAATAGCAGGACGTATGCCAGAAGAACTGCAGATGCTTGTATTCTCGGCAACCATCCCAGAAAAAATGAAGCCCTTCTTAAAAAAATATATGGAAAATCCAACGTACGAGCATGTACAACCTAAACATATTTCAGCAGAGAATATTGAGCATATTCTTGTTCCGCTGAAAAGTCGCGAAAAAATCGACTTGTTATATCAAATTTTAGGGATGATTAACCCATATCTAGCTATTGTGTTTACTAATACAAAAGCAATGGCGGATCAAGTAGCAGATCAACTGCTGGAAAAAGGGATGAAAGTGGGTAAGTTACATGGTGATTTAACACCGCGTGAACGCACCAAAGTGATGAAGCAAATCCGTAACCTTGAATATCAATATATTATTGCAACAGATCTTGCTGCTCGTGGTATTGATATAGAAGGGGTTAGTCATGTCATTAATTATGAGCTACCTCAGGATCTTGATTTTTATATTCATCGTGCCGGAAGAACGGCTCGGGCCGGTGCTTCCGGAATAGCCTTGACAATCTACGATATCTCGGATGAAGATGCTTTAAATCGTTTGGAGAAATTGGGAATTCATTTTCAGAATCAGGATATTCACAGGGGAGAATGGATACAACTTGAGGATCGTAATAAAAGAACTAAAAGAAGAAAAATATCAAATGAAATAGAAGAAAAAGCTAGAAATATGGTGAAGAAACCTAAAAAGGTAAAACCAGGCTATAAGAAGAAAATAAATAGAGAAGTAGAGCAAATTAAGAAAAGGGAAAGAAAACTTCAAAAACGCAAATAAATAGGCGAGAGGGAGTTGTGAGAAATGCTTAGATTAGGATCTCATGTTTCTATGAGTGGAAAAAAGATGCTGCTCGCAGCAAGTGAAGAAGCGGTGTCATATGGTGCTAATACATTCATGATTTATACTGGTGCACCTCAAAATACAAGACGAAAAAAAATAGAAGACTTGAACATTGAGGCAGGAGTGGCACATATGAAAGAGCATGGAATCGATGAAATTATTGTCCATGCACCGTATATCATTAATATAGGGAATGCCGTAAATGCTAATACTTTTGAACTTGGAGTGAATTTTCTGCGCTCTGAAATTGATCGTACAGAGGCTATCGGTGCAAAGCAAATCGTTTTACATCCTGGTGCACATGTAGGGGAAGGTGCAGAAATAGGGATTAAGAAAATAATTGAAGGATTAAATGAGGTTTTGACAGGTAATGAAAAGGTCCAAATTGCCCTAGAGACTATGGCGGGAAAAGGATCTGAATGCGGTCGATCCTTTGAAGAACTTGCGCAAATTTTTGAAGGTGTAAAACATAATGATAAATTATCTGTATGCTTTGATACATGTCATACCCATGATGCTGGCTACGATATCGTTCATAATTTTGATGGAGTTTTAGAGGAGTTCGATAAAATCCTAGGAATTGATAAAATAAAAGTACTGCATATTAACGATAGCAAAAACCCATGTGGAGCTAGAAAGGATCGTCATGAGAATATCGGTTTTGGACATATTGGGTTCGATGCTTTAAACTATGTTGTTCACCATGATCAGTTAAAGGACATTCCGAAAATATTAGAAACCCCATTTGTAGGGGAAGACAAGAATAATAAGAAGCCACCGTATAAGCATGAAATTGCTATGCTTCTAAATAAGAAATTTGATGATAACTTATTAGAGACAATCATGAATGAAGAATAAAAAAGATCGGGAATTTCCCGATCTTTTATTTTTGATACCTATTTTGTAAATTGAACTAAAACCTTATTAATTTCTTTGGCAATCTCTGGACTTGTTATTTTCGCTACATCTTTTATGGCCTTGGCACGGTCGCTGTCACTGAAAATATTTAGATTTTTACCACGCAGATAAGCTGCGATTTTACTTGCATCCGCTTTCGTTAATTGAACATTAAATTGTTTGGCATATTTAAGTAATTCATCTCCTGTGATTATGTTGATTTTGTAATTAATCACATTTTGTAATAATTTCATCGCACATCACTCCCTTGTTGAAACATATGAAGGGGACATAGAAAATGTTCCAATTTTTATATGCTTTTTTACTAAATAAAAAACAACTCCTGAAGCGAAAAAGTTTTACATACTGTGCGAATTGGGGTATACTCATAAATGTTCTAAATCGGAATGATTATTATCGAGAGGAGAACCTTCATTGGAAAATCCGATTATTAATGTAAAAAATGTTAGTTTTCGATATGAACGTGAAAATGTTCTTGAAAATATAGATCTTTCTATACCAAAAGGATCGTTTTTAGGGCTTGTGGGTCCAAATGGTTCTGGAAAATCCACATTATTAAAATTGATTCTGGGATTATTAAAGCCGCAAAAAGGGAGAATCGAATTATTCGGAATGCCAATATCGAAATTTCGAGAATGGGATCGGATAGGTTTTGTTTCACAAAAAGCGAATTCTTTTAACACGGGGTTTCCAGCTACTGTATATGAAGTAGTTGCCAGCGGATTGACCAAAAAGATTGGTTTATTTCACTTTATGGATAAGAAAATGAAAGAAGATGTTATCTCTGCCATTCATTCGGTTGGCATGGATCCATTTATACATCGAAATATCGGGGAACTTTCCGGAGGACAGCAACAGCGAGTATTTATTGCTAGGGCAATTGTAAGCAAACCGGAAATTCTTATTTTAGATGAACCCACCGTAGGGGTGGACGTGAAAAACGTTCAAGCCTTTTATGAAATGCTGGATAAGCTCAATAAACAATTAGGAATTACGTTAATTCTGGTAACCCATGATATTGGAACGGTTACGAACAAAGTTACTCATGTAGCTTGTTTAAACAAATTTTTGCATTTTCATGGTGACAAGGAAGAATATGAAAAACTTGAAGAGAAGGATTTATCTTCCTTTTATCAGTTTGACGTGAAAGTACTTTCCCATGAACATAATTAATATAAAGGAGAACAAAATCGAATGATTTCAGCATTCTTTCATTACGAATTTTTAAGAAATACTTTTTTAACTGGTTTAATTATTGGAATCATTGCGCCTCTCCTTGGCACATTTATTGTTGTACGCAGACTTTCATTAATTGCAGATGCATTAAGTCATGTAACATTGTCAGGTATTGCGGTTAGTTTATTTATTAGTAAAAAGATTGCTGTATTATCAGGGTTGAACCCTCTTTATTTGGGGATGGCATTTTCCGTCTTCGGTTCCATCTTTATAGAACGGTTGCGAGCAGTATATAAGCATTACCAAGAGCTTGCGATTCCAATTATATTATCAAGTGGTATCGGTGTTGCGGTGATATTTATTTCAATGGCAGGTGGATTTAATACCGATTTAATGAACTACCTATTCGGAAGTGTTAGTGCTGTAAGTAGTACTGATTTATGGATTATTTCCATTATTTTCATCATTGTGCTTGCAACGATTTTCTTGTTATATAAAGAGTTATTTGTTTTATCCTTTGACGAGGAACACGCCAAAGCATCTGGAATTCCTGCCAAAACAATCCATTTTATATTTATTATTATTGTTGCACTAGTCATCGCTTCCGCTATGAGGATTGTCGGAATATTGCTTGTATCAGCTTTAATGACATTGCCAGTTGCTGCAAGTATGAGAATTGCCAAGGGGTTTAAACAAACGATTGTTTATTCCATCATCTTCGGGGAGATATCGGTTATTGGCGGATTAGTAAGTGCATATTACATGGATTTAGCTCCAGGTGGAACCATTGTCATCATTTCGATTATATTATTACTAATTTCTATACTCATCAAACGTACAAGAACTGGGCTATTAAAGACAAGAGAAGAAGAGGTGTAAATGGTCATGGAATTAGCAGAAGCCATGCAAACACTTAAAGAAAAAGGTTATAAGCATACGGGAAAACGAGAACAAATGCTTGAGCTATTTGCTTCAAATAATAAGTATTTGACAGCAAAGGATGTTCTTGAATATATGAAAGAGGATTATCCAGGATTAAGCTTTGATACAATATATCGGAATTTATCCTTATTCGCACAATTAGATATATTGGAAGAAACGGAGCTATCTGGTGAAAAGCATTTTCGTTTTAGTTGTTCCACGAGAGATCATCATCATCATTTTATCTGTTTAGATTGTGGGAAAACGAAAGAAATTGATATATGTCCCATGACCCAAATACAAGGGGATATGAAAGGTTATGAAGTATCAGGACATAAATTTGAAATATATGGGAAATGCCCCGATTGCAGGGATCAACATCAAATGTAAAAAAATCATAAGGAGTGATTTCCTTATGATTTTTTAATCCAATTCTTTACCCATTCTTCCGCTTCTTTCCAATCCTTTACCCTAACCACACCTTCTGGAATAGGATCACGATTATATGGTGTATCAAATAAGAGGACGGGAATTCCTAACTCTTTATGTATTGTGACCGCGTTATCGTGTTTATCTTCGAAAAATAAGTCTACTTTGTATTTTTTGGCTGTTTCTACTTTATGATGGGAGCCGATTAATTCAATATGATGAAACTTTATATCATTTTGATTAAACCATTTATTCGTTACTTCCAACAGGCTTTTACTTCTTGCGCTAATGAAATAAAGTTCAAATTCTTCTTTCCATCTATTTAAAACTTCTTTTGCTCCTACTGCAAGCGGGGATTCAGCATAAATCACCGGTTCGGTTTTGGTAAACCAATCATAAAATTCAGCAGGCGGAATATCAATCACATTTGTTAGTTCGTATTCTGTGATATCATCCAATGTTAATGTTAATTGATATTCATTGTTGATGAATGGCAATAGTGCATCAGGGCTTGTTACGGTTCCATCAATATCTATTCCAAATCTTTTTTTCATAAAGACGATACTCCTTAGCATGTTCTTTTTCATTTCAATCCATGTTTTTAGTAAGGATAAAATGCTACGAACAAAGTGTAACATATCCTAAGAATGATGTGAAAAAAATATAGTATATTACCTAAATCGAATATTTTCGCTTTGAAAGACACACACTAATAAATGCTCCTGCTCTTACTCTAGAAAGTGAGGGGATAGCATTGAAAGAAGATACACGTTATGACAAGCTTGATAATGATGTAAATATTGTCGAGGATGATTATGATGAAATACAGGATGCAGAAGATGTAGACGATTTTTATCATGCTCGAAAAGTGGATGATAATCATCATGATTTTCATGAAGAAACAGCTGCAGAAATTGCCACACCTGTTAATATGAATCATTATGAGGATACGGACGAAAATCACAGGGATGATGTGAACACAGGCGGCCGAGTAATTGGCTGGGCTGCATTAGCATTATCGATTATTTCATTATTTGTCTTACCAGTCATATTAGGTGCTGCGGCAGTTATTCTTGGTTTTGTAGCCCGTCATAAGGGTGCTGGAACCTTGGGTGCATGGAGTATAGGGATAGGAGTCGTTTCCATCATTATAGGGATATTTGTTCTTCCATTTTTTTAAATGGATCGTAGGAGCGAAAAAAAGCGTGCCGTTTGGCACGCTTTTTCTTTTATTGATTTTGTTCTTCTAATGCTTGTTTTTTAAAGTACTCCTCCGCGACGATATCAATTTCTTTCTTTAATTCTTCCACCATCGTTTCTTCCGGTACTTTTCTAACAATTTGCCCTTTACGGAATAATAAACCTTCTCCACGTGCTCCGGCTATTCCAATATCAGCTTCTCTAGCTTCGCCAGGTCCATTTACAGCACAGCCAAGTACGGATACTTTAATAGGTGCTTTGATAGTTGAAATATATTCTTCAACTTCATTGGCAATACTGATAAGGTCGATTTCAATTCTTCCACATGTTGGACAAGAAATTAAAGTAGCCGCATTAGAGGAAAGGCCAAATACCTTTAGAAGCTCTCTTGCAACTTTTACTTCCTCTACAGGGTCAGCACTTAGGGAAATCCGAAGTGTATTACCAATACCTTTATTTAAGATAGCGCCCAGTCCAGCTGCACTTTTCACAGTCCCGGAAAATAATGTTCCTGATTCCGTAATACCAAGATGAAGAGGATAATCGAATGCTCTGGCAGCTTTGTCATACGCTTCAATAGCAAGATTAACATCGGATGCTTTCATGGATACAATAATATCGTGGAAGTCTAAATCTTCCAGGATCTTAATATGATGCAAAGCACTTTCTACCATACCGTCAGCAGTAGGATATCCATATTTTTGCAAAATATGTCTCTCTAAACTTCCTGCATTCACTCCAATACGAATCGGAATACCGCGTTCTTTGGCAGCCTTCACAACAGCTTCTACCTTTTCTCTTTTTCCGATATTACCAGGATTTATCCTGATTTTGTCTACTCCGCCTTCAATTGCCTTTAATGCAAGGCGATAATCGAAATGGATATCTGCGACTAAAGGAATATTAATTCGTTTTTTTATTTCTGGAATCGCATTAGCAGCACGCTCGTCTGGGCATGCCACTCTGACAATCTGACATCCAGCTTCTTCTAAACGTTCAATCTGACGTACGGTTGCATCTACATCATGAGTTTTGGTTGTTGTCATACTTTGAATAAAAAGTTCATTGCTGCCCCCGATTGTTAAATTACCAACTTTAACGGGACGCGTTTTTGAACGATGTATAAGTTCACCCAAGGGTTTTCTCTCCTTTATATTTAAAAACTCTAATTATATTTTTAAATTAACATATACATATGTATTTTATCACTTCTCCCGAAATTGACAAGAAATACCCTTTCGTCTTTTTAATAAAAGCAGTTTTTGATTAATGGTTTCGCTGGTCATTTGTTATTAATCCTACGGGTGTTTTTGGTAATGGGTATCCGCTCATAAAGTTTAATTATTTTAACTAAATAAGTGTATTTAAGATTTTCGTATACTATTAAAGCAAAGGAGCTTAGTAAATGGGGAATTTATATTCTTGCCCATTCTGAATTTCCTCAGGCTTTATTCCATTATTTAATTTTTGAAAATCAGTTATGACTTTATCCATGGATACAGAAAGTGATCCCTTTTGTAATTGCTCAACAATCGTCAAAACAGTATCACCCGGCTGAACAATCTTTTTTTCATATGGTGTAGTTGGTTTTGTGGTATTTTGGGAAGGAGTTTTTACCTCGGATGCATGTGTTACAGAGGGGATGGTTCCAATCTTCAAATCATAATAAACACTGTAAAGTACAATTATTGCTGCGACTAAAGCTACGAATTTTTTCAAAATGAATGCCCCCTAAGAATTGATATATCATGTATATATGCTTGTCCATAGGGGAATATGACTGTAAAGAAAATATTTATATAAAAAAAACTGGCATCTGCCAGTTCTTTATCCAACTTTCTTTGATTTTGGTATTTCTCTAATGGTTAAATATAGGAATAGAAGGGACACAAACCAATCTATAAACATCCCGGCCGGAACGCCAGTATTTAAGAAATCCATTAGCATAAAAAAGATAGTGGATAATGTAATACTATGCGCTGCTAGTCGCCAACCTTGACGATAACTTAGTTTCCTATTAAGAGTTTGAGCAAATAAAGAACCAATTCCTGCAAAAATAGATATCTTAATAAATCCTAACGCAGAAACAAATAAATAGTAGAAAAGAAAGATAATTGGTACAGCTATCCACATAACACCTTTTAATGAATTAATAAAGTTATCAATATCTTTATTGGTTACCTTCATATTTTCAAGTGCTGAATATGGAAAGGTTTGTACTTGTCCATTCGCTACTATAACAAAATCATGCTTTAAGAGACCAACAGAATTGCCCTTTTCTTGGACGTCTTTTGTACTCATATCTCCTGTTGGGTCGAATACAATCGTAACATTGCTTTTTGGGATAATAAGCGGCTGATTTTGTTTCGTATCTAGGTTTCCATTTGTAATCGTAAATGGCGGAAGATCCTCTAAAAAAACTTGTTTTCCTTCTTCTATTGCTGTTGCAGCCATTTTTGAAAAATGATAAATTCCTGGTAAAATGGAAATTAACATAATCACAAAAACATAAAATATCGTTTTTCCGATACCAAGAAATCGATATTTAGCAACCTCTTTTGGGGAATATAGACTCTTAACGAATCTTGTAAATATATTCATATACTTCACTTCCTTTATATTCGTTTAACATGTGGATAAATATAAAAAAATTGTCCACGTCTATCTGATTTCTACATCTCCTCTCTACGATAAGTTAACATCAAGTGAAAAATGAAAGTACTATTTTCACGCGTTAAAAATAGAGTGCCTATTTCAGTAGCCCGTAATCTACTTAAGTCCTTAATCTCGTATGTATCTACGACATCCATATGCAGTTGGGCAAGGAGCTTATGCATTTGTTTTTAGACTCCGCTATTCACCATTTTAATAATAAAAGTTCATAATGTTAAGTATTGTTTTCTACTTCTTGTATAAAGGATGATAAGAATGGAAGTTTTTTATTGGATACTCATAGTTATACTTATTATCATTGCTTTTATAGGATTAGTTTATCCGATTATTCCGAGTGTGCTATTTATCTTGGGAGCATTCATACTGTATGGAATTCTCTTCACTTTCCATCCATTGAATTGGCTGTTTTGGAGCATTGAAATTCTCTTCATTGTTTTGCTATTTAGTGCGGATTATGTATCTAATTTAATTGGTGTGAAAAAGTTTGGCGGTTCTAAAGCAGGTGTGTGGGGAAGTACAATCGGTTTACTGATTGGTCCGTTCGTCATTCCAGTCATTGGAATCCTAATTGGTCCATTTCTTGGAGCAATAGTAGGGGAAATGCTTCTAAATCGCACTTCCATGAAATCTGCCTTCAAAATTGGAATAGGATCTTTGCTCGGATTTATTAGCAGTGTCATCACGAAAGGATTCATTCAAATTTTAATGGTTGGCTATTTTCTGTTTGTTGTGCTCTAAAAATGTATAATTTTTTCTCAAGAATTTGTGCAACATATTTGATTGCTCTGCATAAATTTGTTAATCTTAAGTGGAAGAGAATTTGAATCAATTTGGTTCAAAATTGATACATAAGGAGGAGTATTAAAATGGCATTTGAACTACCGCAATTACCTTACGCTTATGATGCACTTGAGCCTCATATTGACAAGGAAACGATGAATATCCATCACACTAAGCATCACAACACTTATGTAACTAACTTGAACAATGCACTTCAAGGTCAAGATGAATTATTAAGTAAGTCTGTAGAAGATCTTATTTCTAATTTAGATGCTGTTCCTGAAGCAGCTCGTACTGCTGTACGTAATAATGGTGGTGGACATGCAAACCACTCCTTATTCTGGAAGCTTCTTTCTCCAAATGGCGGAGGCGCACCAACTGGCGCTTTAGCAGAAGCAATCAATAGCAAGTTCGGAAGCTTTGATAAATTTAAAGAAGATTTTGCTGCAGCAGCAGCTGGACGTTTCGGTTCTGGTTGGGCTTGGCTAGTTCTTAATAATGGTGAACTAGAAATCACTAGCACACCAAACCAAGATAATCCATTAATGGAAGGCAAAACTCCATTACTAGGATTGGATGTATGGGAACATGCCTATTACTTAAATTATCAAAATCGTCGTCCTGATTACATTAAAGCATTCTGGAATGTTGTAAACTGGGATGAAGTTTCTAAACTTTACGAAGCTGCAAAATAATAAGATGAAAGCATCGGGTTAATTAAGTATCCCGATGCTTTTTTAATTGTTATTGATTCCTACTGTATGAATTTGGACAATTGTATCATTCATAATTAAAAAAACTGACCCACTTCCCAAACTACCTCACCTTTATTATCTGTGCCAATCATTTCAGTACATATCCAGGTAACAACCAGAATAGATATGTCTGTAAAAGGAAAGACCTGCAAGCAGATAACAATCTAAAGCACAAATACTTCAATAAAGATTCATAACGGATATATTGTTAAGAGATAGTATAACAACTTCTAATTCCTCATATTCGTATGTATAATGTCGCCTCTTTTTCTAAAAATATAAAGGACGAAAAAGGGGAGTTTTAAATGAGTAAATTACAAAAGTTGTTAGGTGAGGTTGAGTTAACAAAAGATTTGACTTTGTTATTGGTGATAGGCGGGTTATATTCCATCAGTATCTCCTTATCCAATACCTTCGTAAATATTTATTTATGGAAACAATCAGGGGAATTTTTGGACTTAGCGATTTATAATTTATCTGTTGTTGTTTTACAGCCGTTAACATTTATATTAGCAGGCAGATGGGCAAAAAAAATTGACAGGGTAATCGTGCTAAGGATTGGAGTAAGTTTTTTAGCACTTTTTTATTTATCTGTCCTCTTTTTTGGCAGTAATGCCTCACAGTTTATCATTGTTTTAGGTGGATTGTTAGGCATTGGTTATGGATTTTATTGGTTAGCCTTTAATGTTTTAACTTTCGAAATTACGGAACCAGAAACACGAGATTTTTTTAATGGATTTTTAGGAACCTTGAATTCAGCAGGGGGCATGATTGGTCCAATTTTAGCAGGATTTATTATTTCCAGACTCCCGTCCAATTTAGGCTACACCATAGTATTCGGCCTATCTCTGTTGCTTTTCGGACTTGCTGTAGTAATGAGTTTTTTTCTAAAACGAAGACCTGCACATGGAAGTTACTTATTTAAAAGAATTTTTCAAGAGAGAAAAAATAATCCAAATTGGCGTTTAATCACCAATGCACATTTTGTGCAGGGTTTGAGAGATGGGACATTTGTCTTCGTTATTTCGGTATTTGTTTTTATCTCAACAGGAAGCGAATTTGCACTAGGAACATTTGGCCTTATTAACTCCGGTATATCCTTTATAGGTTATTCGCTTGCTTCAAGGTTGATTAAAACCAAATACCGTAAAAAGTCGATATTAATTGGTGGGTTGTTTTTATATTTAGCCATTTATATCATTGTCTTTGAAGTTACCTTTCCCCGTTTATTAATTTATGGAGCTGTAATTGCACTTGCATATCCAATGACTTTAGTACCATATATTTCGATGACATATGATGTTATCGGAAAAGGGTGGAAAGCTGCGGAAGCAAGGATTGAATATATTGTGGTCCGCGAACTTTTCCTTAATTTCGGCCGCGTTGTTTCCATCCTATGTTTTATTTTTGCAATTTCCTTCTTTGATGAGCAGAAAAGCATTCCTATACTGCTAATGTTTATTGGTGCTGGGCATTTATGCATTTCCTTTTTTATTAGACATGTAAAAATCCAACCATCCGCTTGAGTAGAAAAAATTTTCTATTGATACCGGTTTTTTTTTAATAAAGGGCAATCGACATTTGTCGATTGTCTTTGACTATTTTTTGACAAAACACAATCCCATTCGACATTTCTTTATTCTACCTGTAGAATAATAGAGCTTGTTCCTATACAATATAAGAATAGATATTTAAATGCAGGAAGGATTGTGAACATTGAAGAAGACGAAAAAGAAAAAAAGGACACATGTTCCTTTAAGGATGAACATGTTGTTTTTTGTTGTTTTTGTGTTGTTTTCATGTTTAATTCTTCGGCTGGGAATTGTGCAAATTGTACATGGTCAAGATTATAAACGAGAGATTGCACGTACAGATGATGTAACGGTAGATACATCCGTTCCAAGAGGGAAGATTTATGATCGCAATCATAAATTGATTGTTGGAAACAAACCTCTAAATGCTATAACGTATACTAGGTCAAAAACAACATCGCAAAAAGAAATGTTAGCTGAGGCTCGTAAATTGGCAACACTTATTAAAAAGGACTCGCCGGATGATCTTAAGTCGATCACTAAAAGGGATCGCCAGGATTATTGGATTATGCTACATCCTAATAAGGCAAAAGCAAAAATTACAGATGCTGAATGGAAGAAGTTTAAAGATGGAAAGTTAAGTGATGATGAAATCTATCAAATGCAATTAGATAGAATAACAGATAAAGAAATGAATTCATTTTCAAAGCAAGAACTTGAAGTCTTGGCTATCTACAGAGAAATGTCCAGTGGGTATGCTCTTTCTCCACAAATCGTAAAAAATAAAGGTGTTACACCAAAGGAGTTTGCTGTCGTTAACGAAAATTTAAACTCGCTTCCAGGTGTGGATACTACTACAGACTGGGAACGCTACAATGTGTTTAAAAATGATTCAGGCGACGCTGTTCTTGGTTCAGTTCTTGGAAATGTATCATCATCCAAGGAGGGTTTACCGAAAGAGCTTGTTGATTATTATCTGTCTCGAGGATACAGCCGTAATGACCGAGTTGGTAAAAGTTATCTAGAGTACCAATATGAAGATGTTCTTCAGGGGCAAAAGGAAAAGGTTAAAAATAAAACCGATAAATCCGGGAATGTTCTCGAATCAGAAGTAGTAAGCAAAGGAAAAAGAGGGGACGATTTAGTCTTATCGATTGATATTGACCTTCAGCAGCAGGTAGAGAAAATAATTGAAAAAGAGTTAGCTAAAAATAAACCAGGTCACCGATTTTTGGATAGAGCATTTGTTTCTGTGATGGATCCCAATACTGGGGATCTGTTGACAATGGCTGGAAAACAGTATGTTACAGACAAGAAAACAGGTAAAACAGTATTAGCAGACTACGCTTTAGGAAATATGACTACTTCCTATTCACCAGGATCTGTTGTAAAGGCGGCTACTGTACTAACTGGTTATCAAACGGGAGTTATTCATCCCGGTGAGGTGCAGGTGGACCAGCCTTTAAAATTTGCACATACGAAAGTGAAGAAGTCTTGGACTCCATATGGAATGGGGCCAATATCTGATTTAACTGCTTTAAAAAGATCTTCCAATGTATACATGATGTTAATTGCTATGAAGATTGGTGGACAACAAACATATGTACCAAATGGACCCCTAAGTATTGATAAATTGGATGCGATTAAAAAACTTCGGTACAATTTTAATCAGTTTGGTTTAGGAGTTAAAACTGGTATTGATTTACCGGGAGAATCTACTGGATTTGGGGGAGGAATTCCACAAGAAAACGGTAATGTATTAGACTTCGCGTTTGGACAATATGATACTTATACTCCACTACAACTTGTTCAATATATTTCTACAATTGCAAACGGTGGTTATAGAATTCAGCCGCATATTGTCAAAGAGATTCGTGAACCAAGTGAAAAGTCAGATGAATTAGGACCTATAATAGATGAGGTTCAACCTAATGTTTTAAATACTTTAAACATGAAGAGTTCATGGATTGACCATGTGAAAAAAGGGTTATGGGAGGTTGTAAATGAACAGGGTGGTACAGCCCACGGTTATATTGATAGTCAATATAAGGTAGCTGCAAAAACGGGAACTGCCCAGGGTCTATATGATGGTCCAAAAGCAAATGAATATTGGAAGAGAAATGAATTACCACCAATAACTTGGAATCTAACCTTTGTTGGATATGCCCCATACGATCATCCAGAAGTTGCAGTTTCTGTTGTTGTACCTTGGGCATATGAAGGAATTCAAAAGGATCCACATATAAATCTAGAAATAGCAAATCAAGTTTTTAAAGCGTACTTTGATCTGAAAAAAGAAAGAGCAAAAGAGGGCCTTGATCAGTCCGATACTGTTCAAAAGGTTGAAAATGCAGATGATGCAAAAATTACCAATTCTAATGTAAAAACGTCAAATTCTGCACAATAATGAAGCAAACGTTTAGTCTCTTTGAGGCTAAACGTTTTTTTTGTATGATTAAAAACATTCTTTATTTTTTATATTTTCTTATAGAATACATTTGATATATCCATTACAATGGTAGAAAGGAAAATTATGCAAGGGGAGTGGGGAAATGGAAACAGTCAAAAATAAAAAAAAGCCGTTCATACTATTAAGGATGAACTTGTTATTTTTAATGGTCTTTTTACTGTTTTCAATCCTTATTTTGCGATTAGGCATTGTTCAAATCGTTCATGGGGAAGATTACAAGAAAGAAATTAATAAAACTAATGATGTGTCTGTTTATAATCCGGTGCCTAGGGGATTGATATATGATCGCAATGGAAAGCTGATTGTTGGAAATAAACCGTTAAATGCCATTACATATACTATCCCTCAATCTGCAAAATCGGAATTAAAATTAAAGGTGGCACGGAAACTGGCAAAACTAATAGACAAAGACTCAAAAGAGGATTTAAAAGCAATTACACAAAGGGATCGAAAGGATTTCTGGATTCTTACGCATCCTGATGAGGCAAAAGCCCTGATAACCGATCAAGATTTAGCGGCGTTTAAAAAGGAAGACCTTGACCAAAAGGAAATAGATGCAAGAAGTTATCAGCTTCAACTTAAACGTATTACAAAGAAGGATATTCAATCTTTTACGAAGCAGGATTTAGAGGTATTAGCTATCTATCGAGAAATGAACGGATATGCTTTAACTACGCAAATCATTAAAAGAGACGTTACTCCGAGAGAATTTGCTGTAGTAAGCGAAAACTTAGATAATCTCCCTGGTGTAGATACTACAATCGATTGGGATCGATATACTGTGTTTAAAAATGAATCAGGTGATACTGTTTTAGGTTCTGTATTAGGGAAGGTAACTTCTTCTAAGGAAGGGTTGCCAAAGGAAAAAGCGACATATTATACTGCACTTGGATACAGTAGAAATGATCGAGTAGGAAAAAGCTATCTTGAATATCAATACGAGGATGTACTAAAAGGAGAAAAAGAGAAAGTCAAAAATAGGACGGATAAAGCTGGAAATGTTCTAGAGTCGAAGGTGATTCGAAAAGGAAAAAGAGGAGATGATCTAGTCCTTTCTACGGATATTGATTTGCAGCTAGCTATAGAGAAAATAATTCAGAATAAACTTAGTAAAGCACATATTGGCCAGCCATACTTGGACCGTACATTTGTCTCGGTTATGAATCCAAAAACCGGAGAGATTTTAGCGATGGCGGGAAAACAATATGTGAAAGATAAAGAAACAGGAAAAACGGAAATTAATGATTATGCGCTTGGAAATATTAATTCATCCTATTCGATGGGTTCCGCAGTTAAAGGGGCAACGGTATTGACAGGCTATCAAACAGGGGCTATTAAACCCTATGATGTAATTCGGGATGAGCCAATATATTTAAAAGGTACAGATGTAAAGAAATCATGGGATGTAGGTGGCTTTGGTTATATAAATGATTTATATGCACTTAAAAGATCGTCCAATGTATACATGTTTAAATTGGCAATGAAGGTTGGAGGACAAAATTATGTTCCACATGGTCCATTATTATTTGACAAAGTAGAAACAATCAGGAAGTTTCGTAATAACTTTTCACAATTTGGCCTTGGAGTGAAAACGGGTATAGATTTACCTGGGGAATCGGCAGGAATTGGCGGAGGTATCCCTCCTGAAAGTGGTAAAGTATTAGACTTTGCTATTGGACAGTACGATACATATACCCCGCTTCAGCTCGTACAATATATCTCAACCATTGCAAATGGGGGCTATCGATTACAGCCGCATATCGTAAAAGAAATACGGGAGCCAAGTGTTAAATCAGATGAGCTTGGACCGATTGTCTACAAGAATGAACCCAAAATCCTAAATAAAGTTGACATGAAAAGCGATTGGGTGAAACATGTGCAAGAAGGACTAAAGCTAGTAGTGAACGATCCATTGGGAACAGCTTATGGCGGAATTCATAATAAACAATTTAAAATTGCTGGGAAAACAGGTACTGCTCAAGCAGTATATGATGGTCCAAATCGTAAGCCTAATCAAATTATATGGACATGGAACGTTACATTTGCTGGATATGCTCCATATGATAATCCTGAAGTTGCAATTTCTGTAGTTGTTCCATATTCCCTTACAGATAAAACACATGTTAACCTAGAAATAGCGGATGCCGTATTCAAAGCCTATTTCGATTTAAAGGAGAAAAGGGAAAAAGAAGGATTAAGTAGTGCTAAATCCATCCAAAAGGTTGAAAATATTGATGAAGTTAAAAAGGAAGAAGCTAATTCAGAAAATAATGCAAATCAATAATAAGAAAATGATCAGCAGACAAAGTGCTGATCATTTTTCTTTTGTAATGGTTTTTGCTATTTGAGCAAAACTCATCGTATTATTCAACTCGTATTCTCCAACTTGAATCTTACTATGATATTTGTGATTGATTAAATATTGTACGAATTTCTTGCTATCTTTAATAACTCCCCCTGTTTTTAGTCTTGTTCCAATTTCATCCGGTGTCATTCCGCTTGTTATAGATAGATGGTACTTATCAATAATTTGTTGCGGATTATTCTGTGTTTTTACCGCCTTTTCTTTTTCGAGATGATTATATTTATTTTTCCAAGTATCAACATCATTCTTTAATTTATTAAGGTCACTGATTTTTACAGATTTATAGCCTTCCTTTACAGATGCAGACTCCTTACTCCCGTAACAATACTGATACCCCATTACTAATAAGGATGAAAGTAAAAGGCCGGATGCAAAAGCTCTTGTAGTTCTTCGATCCATTATTTTTTTCCTCTCCATTTCTTTTTTAGCTGAGCTGTAAAATAATTTTTTGCACCTCCGAAACGGATAAGGCAGACTGCTTAGATATTTGTTCTACGTTTAATCCCTGTTTATGCAATGCAATAACTTGATTTTTCAAAATCGCATTTATTTCATTTGGCGGTGTTGAAAAAGTTGGAAGATGGGGTGCCTGTCCATCTATCATAAATTCTTCTTCGAGCACTTTCATTCGTTTTTTTAATTGATACGTTTCTTGATAGAGATTCAAATAAAGCTCCTCAACGTCTTTTTCCACTTTAGACGTTCGGTCTTTTTGAAAAAAAGAAATAAAAAATAATAGAATGGACAATCCTAATAAAAAAAAGATTAAAGAGTCCAAAATCTCACTCCTCTTCATGTACTATTTAAAGTTATATCATAAACAAATTTTCTTATCTAGCATATTAAGGAGATCATATGCTAATGGAGGTTAAAAAACGGACTAGCATTTCCGTGGAAAAAATGATATTATAGAAAAGTCGTATGAATAGTTGAGAATGCAATGAAGTTTGGAGGGAAAAATATGCGTGTAAATATAACATTAGCTTGCACTGAGTGCGGTGAGCGTAACTATATTTCAACAAAAAATAAACGTAATAATCCAGACCGTATTGAGCTTAAAAAATACTGTCCTAGAGAAAAACGTACAACAACACACCGTGAAACAAAGTAAGCAGTAGGAGATTTCCTGCTGCTTTTCTTATCATTTTAAGGAAATTATAAATTTTAACCGGGTAACTTTTTTGAAAAATCGTCTATGTCTAGCGAAAACGCCTGTCGGCTAGAAAAGGTGGAGATGGGATGGAAAAGAAAGAAATTCGGAAGCGAGTCTTGCATGATTTAAGAGCATTAGATAAAAGTACATATGAACAATATTCATTTGAGATTGCCCGAAAACTATATCAACTGCCTATTTGGAAAAGGGCAAGTACTATTGCCCTAACGATATCACGATCACCAGAAGTAGATACATGGCAAATTATTCGAAACGGTTGGTTAGAAGGAAAGAGAATCGTTGCTCCAAAATGCCTTCCCGAGTCCAAACAAATGGTATTCAGACAAATCACTTCCTTTGAACAATTAGAGTCTGTATATTTTGGATTATATGAGCCCAAAAAAATGCAAACCGAGGAAATAAAGAAACACGAAATAGAGTTAATGATTGTGCCTGGAGTAGCTTTTAATAAGCAAGGATATAGAATTGGCTTTGGTGGCGGATATTACGATCGCTACTTGGAGAATTTTAACGGAGAAACGTTGTCATTAGCATTTTCTTTACAAATACTTCAGGAGCTACCAATTGAAAAACATGATATACCCGTGCAATCTATTATTACGGAAAAGGAACATTTCTTTTCATAGTATTAAATGGGATAAATTTCACTTCTCTCCACATACTAAAATAAAAAGCAATGGAGGGCATTTAATGAGTACTATTATGAAATGGGTTATTCCGTTTGTACTGTTTGCCGGAATTATAAAATACCGATATAAAATATTAAATATAGTACTTGGCAGCTACTGGATACGAAAATTGGCTATTAGTGCAGCTATGAGAATTCCAGGATTACGTACGAAATTCTTGGAAAGTACATTTCGGTAATCATGAAAAAACAAAAAATAGAGATCATCTGTTAAGCGTATATCTATTGCTTTACAGGTGGTCTATTTTTTCGTTATATTTAATAATAATCAAATAAAAAAGATACATAAAGGCGGGGAAACGTTTGAGCGGTACGCAGGACTTTTTGTTTTGGAGGCTAGCTTATTTTTTTATTGTAGAAAAAAAGTATCGTCTCATTCAAATTAGTGAAGATTATCGTGAAATATGGATGGAAGATACCTCTAATAAAAGTGCACAGATTATTAGAATGCTTAGATACGACCTTGATTGGGGAAATTGGTTGAAAAGAGATGCTGAACGTACATGCATCCAAGCAGAGAGTCTGAGAAAGCACTTTATGAAAAGAAACCTGAAAGTTTTAAACATTTATGTTAGTACATATCCGCCGGTGGACGAATATCAAACTATTATAAAATCACCATTGGCAATCAATAAGGGCAAGACCATTTTGTATAATCGCTTAATAGAAGGCACAGATGTCGAAAATGGGATTCAACAAATCAGCGGTTTTATCCAACAGCCTATATCGATTTCGCTTAACGACCATTATGAAGAAGCAGATGTTAACTATCTTCGGGATACCGTATTAACAGACGCTGTTTCGAGATCACAAGAAGAGCGAAATTTATTTGAGAATGGGAAACCATTTTTTACTTATATATTACTGGGGATTCAGATAATCGTTTATTTGTTATTAGAAGTGATGGGTGGCAGCTCTAATACTCAAAACCTGATACGTTTTGGTGCCAAATATAATCCATTAATAATTGAAGGACAGTGGTGGCGTTTTATTACACCAATTTTCCTGCATATAGGAATCATACATCTATTAATGAATTCTTTAGCACTCTATTTTTTAGGTCCTACTATAGAGCGGATTTATGGTCGTCTTCGCTTCTTGATCATCTATTTAATAGCTGGGTTTACTGGTACCCTTGCGAGCTTTCTTTTCAGTAGCAGTGTGTCCGCCGGGGCAAGTGGTGCCATATTTGGCTGCTTCGGTGCATTGCTGTATATAGGTGCCGTCTATCCAAAATTATTTTTCAGAACAATGGGGACGAATGTAATAGTAGTAATTATCATTAATTTAATTTTTGGTTACTCTGTTTCCGGTATTGACAATTTTGGTCATATTGGCGGACTAGTTGGGGGCTTCCTAGCAGCTGCTATTGTACATTTTCCTAAGAAAAAAAGACTAATTGTTCAATTAGGAGCTTTTCTATTAACCATTGCCCTTTGTGTAGGTGGCCTTTTAATGGGTTACCATGGGGGGAATTATTCTACCCCAGATGTGATGAATACGTTGGCACAACAGAAGATAAGTGATGGGGAATATGATTCAGCTTATAAGTTGTTAAATGGCTATGTGTCAAAAGGGAAAGGAAACGCTATTACGTATTTTCAGCTTTCCTTTGCCGAAATTCAATTAAAGAAATATTCCGATGCGAAGGAGCATCTCAAAAAGGCAATTAAAATGCAACCAGGATTTCCAGAAGCTCATTTTAATTTAGCATTAATTTATTTGGATGAGGGGAATCAATCGGATGCGAAGAAAGAAGCCGAGAAAGCTGTCCAACTTTCAGATGATAAAAAATTTAAAGATTTGCTTGATCAACTGAATCGAAGTGAATAACTATGAAAGGGTTAAACAAGAAAGTTGGTGTTCAAGATAAAAACAGTTTATGACGTACAACAATTGCTAAAACGATTTGGGATTATTATCTATGTTGGGGAAAGGCTCTTAGATCTTGAACTAATGGAATCAGAGATAAAAGATTTATACAAAACGGGGCTTATTCAAAAGGATGATTTTCAAAAGGCACTTTTGGTATTAAGAATGGAAATAGGTAAAGAAAAAAGTAGGGGAAAAGGGTGAGTTGGATGGAAGATAAATGGTTTGTAGGGGTAGATTTAGGGGGAACAAGTGTCAAATTAGCTTTTATTCAGGAAGAAGGGGAGATTCTCCAAAAGTGGGAAATACCAACGGATAAATCTGAACAAGGTAAAAATATTTTACCGGATATCGCTGCTTCCATTCTTAATAAAATAACAGAACTCGGGGAAACCAAGGAGAGATTAAGCGGGATTGGCATGGGGGCGCCTGGAGCTGTTGATAAAGAACAAGGAATTATCTATGAGGCAGTAAATCTTGGCTGGCCAAAGAATTACCCAATCGTAAAAATACTAGGTGAATTAAGCGGTCTCCCGGTAGACATTGATAATGATGCCAATTGTGCAGCATTAGGAGAAATGTGGAAAGGTGCAGGAAATGGTGCTAAGGATATAGCCTGCGTGACATTAGGAACCGGTGTCGGTGGAGGAATAATAGTAAATGGGAATATTGTACAAGGCGTAAAAGGTGCCGCTGGTGAAATAGGCCATATTACGATTGTTCCGGAAGGGGGAGCTCCTTGTAACTGTGGAAAAACTGGTTGTCTGGAGACAGTTGCATCCGCCACCGGTATCGTTAGAATTGCTAAGGAAGAAATAATCAAATATGAGGGGAAATCCTCTTTAAAGGAACTCTATATAAATAAAGGAATCATTGAGGCGAAGGATGTTTTTGACTGCATGAGTCAAGGAGATTCTTTATCTAAAAAGATAATTGACCATATTACACATCACTTGGGATTGGTTCTTGCAAATATTGGAAATGTACTCAATCCTGAGAAAATTGTCATCGGTGGTGGAGTATCAAAAGCAGGTAACCTGTTATTACATCCATTACAAAACTACTTTAAACAATTTGCCTATTCTGCAGTTGCCGTGTCAACAGAATTGGTTATTGCAACACTGGGTAATGACGCTGGAATTCTTGGAGCTGCATGGTTAGCAAAAAATAATCGTTACTAGTATTTAAAATGGTTGCATGAATGGTATGAAATGTATATAAATGCCCACTATATAAATATTACGATCTGAAATAATTCTTACTTAACTGGTCCTTGTAAGATGGAGGTTTCGATTTTAATGTTTCGTAACAGAAGGGCAGATATTTTCTTACCAATGATTGCAACCTTTTTATTATGGTTAAAAACCTATACTGTATATCGCACATGTTTTCATTTTAAACCGATCAATTTAACGCAGGAAATTATTTTATTCATTAATCCTATCGGTTTTTTAATGATACTGTTCGGAGCTTGCTTATTTTTAAAAACTAGAAAAAGCCGATCTCGTTACATTCTTATATCAAGCTTTATTTTGTCTATCATACTGTATGCAAATATCGTTTTTTACCGTTTCTTTAACGACTTTATTACGATACCTATTCTTTTTCAAACAAATAATTTTAGAGAACTCGGGGACAGTGTTTATACAGAAATTAAGTGGTGGGATTTTATCTTTTTCCTCGATATTTTGGTTTTATATTACGTCCAAAAAAAGCAGTTTTTATTATCAATATCCGTTAATCCAGATAATGTTCGACACCGTCGGCTGTATTTTTTAATTGCATGTATAATTATGATGGTGAATCTTGGAATTTCTGAGATAGATAGACCCCAGCTATTGACAAGAACTTTTGATCGTAAATTGCTAGTCAAAAATCTTGGACCTTATAGCTATCAATTATATGATATAATCCTTCAATCGAAATCTTCTGCACAAAAGGCATTTGCGGATGAAACGAAATTAATGGATACCCAACAGTATGTTCAGGCAAATTATACGCCACCTAATAAAGAGTATTATGGATTAGCAAAAGGCCGCAACTTAATCCTTATCTCGTTAGAATCTACTCAAAATTTTGTGATTAACTCTACGTTAAATGGCAAGGAAATCTCTCCCTTTTTAAATCATTTTATTAAAGACAGCTTTTATTTTCCTAATATTTATCATCAAACAGGGCAGGGAAAAACTTCTGATGCAGAATTTATAGTGGAAAATTCTCTATATCCATTAAACCGTGGTGCCGTATTTTTTACACATAGCGGAAATACCTACGCTTCCATGGCAAAAAAGCTGCAAACTGCAGGTTACTATACAGCAGCAATGCACGCAAATAATAAAAGCTTTTGGAATCGTAATATTATGTACAAGTCGATTGGGTATCAGAAGTTTTTTTCTTCTACATCTTATGAGATTACACCTAATAATTCCGTCGGATGGGGATTAAAAGACATCCCCTTTTTTGAGCAGTCTGCAAATCTTATAAGGAGTTTACCGAATCCTTATTACGTGAAGCTAATAACCCTTACAAATCATCATCCATTTAGACTGGATGAGGAAGATAATCTTATTGATGAATACGATTCTGATGATCCAATAGTAAATAGGTATTTTACAACGGTAAGATATGAAGATGAAGCATTGAAACATTTTATTCAAAAACTGAAGAAAGAAAATCTTTATAAACGTTCCATCATTGTATTATACGGAGACCATCATGGAATATCTGAAAACCATCATGCTGCGATGAGTCACTATTTGAGAAAGGAAATTACTCCATATGATTCCTTTAATCTTCATAGAGTACCTTTTATCATCCATATACCAGGAATAACCGATCAAGGGAAAGGAATTACTTTTTCCACCGTTGGAGGCCAAATTGATATAAGACCGACTATCCTTCATCTATTGGGAATTGAAACAAAGGAGGATGTACAATTTGGTCATGATTTGCTTTCACCAAGCTTTAAGCAATATGTGATATTTAGAGACGGAAGATTTGTTACGGATCAATATCTTTGGACAGCTAATACATGTTATTTGCGAGAATCAGGAATAGCAGTAGACGTAGAACAGTGCAAACCTTATATCGGGAAAGAATCCAAAATCTTTATGTATTCAGATAAGATAATATACGGGGATCTCTTAAGATTTAATAAAGAGAGGTAGTGATATATCACAATGGTTTTCGGATGAAACCATTTTAATATTTACCCTTCCTTATAATATAATAAAGATAAAATATTAAATATTAAATATTAAAGAGGAATAGGGGTGATGGGGAAAAGTGAAAAAAGAACATATTTATGGTAAGACCTTGCGATTCCTCATCTTTCTTAATTTAGTATTAACCCTCTCTGCATGTCAGCATCGCGAAATAAAACCAACACCTTCAAAACAAAAACCATCCACTGCGGCATTTTTCAATCAAGTAAGACCGCTGCTCGTTAAAGAGAATTCTTTTCAAAAAGTAGTAGGGTGGTTGAATAATAATACAGTGATCTATATTGCGGATGAAAACAACCATACGAATTTGTATCGTTATAATTTGGTAAATGGCAAAAGGCACATTATTTTTACTTCAAAAACCCCAATTAAAACTGCAGTTATTAGTCCAGATAAAAAGAGGCTATTAATTCATTCTGCTTCCTTAACCAATTTAGCGGAAATTAAGGTGATAAATTTAAAAGGAAAAATTCTGATTTCGAGAAAAGTTCCTTCCTATGATTTAAATTTTAATTGGAATCCAGACAATCCAGACGTCATTTTAACAACTGTCTTTTTTGAAGACTGGAGTTACCAAGTACATATTTTAAATATAAAGAATCAAACATTTAAAGAGTATGGTATAGAGGATCCGTTTGTAAAGTGGTTTCAAACCGACACGGTCCTTATCCAAGATTGGAAAAAGAATAAGGTGCACTTATTTGCTCCATTGCGTTCTTATTCCTTATCAGACACCGATAAGGCAATAACATTATTTCCTGAAATTTATCAATTTGATACATTTGCCTCCTACTTAATGACCATTACTATACCGGAGAAACATCAAGATCGTGCTGAATATCATTTTTATAATCAGAATGTAAAGAAATTGTATTCTTTCGAGGTTCCGCTGTTAAGCCAGCACGATAATTGGCTTGTGCCAAACTATGATTTTATCCGCAATCAATTTCTAACCTTTGTGCCAAGTAAGAGCGGTTTTGTTGATGAATTTAGCGGAAAGTACCAATTGATAAAATATGATATTCAGAAGAAAGATCAAAAAATGATAACAGGAGAGTTGAATAACCAACCTCTTTCCCTTTCACCAGATGGGAAAATGAGTTTATATGGCAATCAGTTCACTCAGCTTATTAACTTAAGCAATGGAAAAATAAAATCGATTGTGGAATATAAAAAAAAGGACCCAGAATAGGTCCTTTTTTGTATTAGGCAGTTGCAGGATATCCGGAATGGATTACCGTCATAAGAGTAAAAAATCCAAAAACGAATAAAGTAAGAATTGCCCAAATGAATCCAAGTGGATTTCTACTTTTTATGGTTGTAAATACTGCAAATAAAGCTAATAATGTTACAAGAGCAAAGATAATAACAGTCCCCATGTCTCACAGAACCCCTTTCATTTGTTTGAATCTTATGTAAATAATAATAGCACTCTTTATTATATTACATTTTCTAATAAATTTTGTCGAGGAGAAAAAGTGAAAGTTCTTTGTCATAGTATACCCTTACATGTAAATTTCATGAATAAATTTTTGATTCTTTTTCTTTTCTAAAAGGTCGTGATAGAATGAACGAGACGAGGAGGGTGATTGGAAATGGAGTGGAGGCAAATTCCTCTAGGGCTATTACAAACCAATTGTTATGTGCTTTATAATCCACAGAAAGATTGCATTATTTTTGATCCAGGGGCAGAAGGGGAAAAGCTAATTGCCTATTTAGAAAAGGAACAGCTTAAACCGCAGGCAATTTTATTAACCCATGCTCATTTTGATCATATAGGGGCAGTTGATGAGATACGGCAATATTATAAAGTTCCTGTTTATGTCCATGAAAACGAAGCGAATTGGTTAACAGATTCAACCCTTAATGGATCCCAATTATTCATGAATGGCAGATCTATCACTGTTTCACCGCCAGATAAGATAATAAAGAAAGAAGAGGTTTTATCTATAGGTGGATTTACCTTTGAAATATTGGAAACGCCTGGACATTCACCAGGCAGTGTATCATTTTATGTGGAAAATATGAACACTGTTTTTGCAGGTGATACTCTGTTTCAAGGAAGTATTGGCCGAACTGATTTGCCTGATGGTAATCAGGAACAATTACTTAACAGCATTAAAGAAAAGTTATTGGCCTTGCCAAAAGAAACTACCGTACTTCCGGGCCATGGTCCAGTAACATCCATTGAAAAGGAAGTTCACTTTAATCCATTTATTAATGGGTATTAAAAAAAGACTCTTAGGAGTCTTTTTTTAATACTATTATTCTGCGCCTGGTACCATTAAGAAAGTTGTATAGTATGTAAATCCTGCGAAAAACACGGTCAAATATGCACCAAAGATATACATATACATACGTTCTGATAATTTCAAATAACTTAGTAATACAAAAAATCCTGTTTGTGCAAGGAAAAGTAGAGCGGTTTTATCCAACCCTAGAAGATAAAACATTACAGTAAACATAGCAGTCCAAAATCCTAATACTCTGTACATTCGATCCATATGTATCCCTCCTTTGTACCGTGTGTATCCATCAATTTATAATTATAAAGGAAAAATGTGCAAATTGTAAATACACCAATAAGTTTGTTTGTGACATTTACGTGATAAAAGTGCGAGTCCATATTCATATGAATTATTATTAGTTTTAAACGAATTTGTTGTTTTATACTTAAAAATTCTATTGGCTTTTCTTTTCACTAGAAGGATCTGTAAAGTACAAATGCTTTTCCGGTTTGAAAACAAGCAAGTTTATAATGATAGCCACTAAAAAGTTCAAAATCGATAAAGTAATAATAATATAACGCAGTGAAAATAAATCACCAAGAAAACCAATAATTAATAGAAAAATGACTTGAGCAGCATTCTGCCATACACCTAAAATACTCGTTATCCGACCCATCATTTCAATCGGAATGTTGTTTTGATAAAATGTTGTAAACCCAGTGCCAGAAAATGCATTAAAAAATCCTAATAGAGTAAAACCGATTACAGCTGTAGTGAAGTTTTGGGAAACAGAAAAGATAATATAGCCAATGGACATAAGCGTTAATCCTATTCCGATTAATTGTTTAATGTTCATATGCTGAGACACAAACGAGACAAATAAAGATCCAAGCAAATAACCTATTCCTGTAATACTGACGAGTAGACTAAATTCCATCTCACTAAGCCCAATTACTTTTCGGGTGAAGACCACTTCTTGAGAGTCCATTGCAAAAGTAAAAATAATCGTAAACAAATATAAGCTATAGACAAGGAATACGAATGCTTGTTTTTTATATTCACCGATTACATCATGCCAATCTGACAGAAGAGATTGGAATTTCCGAATTTTTGGGGAGTTAGATGAAGTCCAGGTGTCATCTAAATTAGGCATCATAAGTAGGATAAGTGCTGAAAAAGCAAAGCTGATTGCATTGATGTATATGGCAATATCAACAGAACCAATTAGTAACAAAGCTCCAGCAACCGAAGGTCCTACAATAAAGGCGCCGGAACGGACCAGACTATTGATGGAATTAAATCTTTTCCGCTGATGAGTTGGAATTAATTTTGCAATATAAGTTGTGGATGCAGGGGTAAAGAAGGCTTTCGCCAAGCTGATGATAATAAGCATAAGATAAATGAACCAAATAGAGGACAGTAATGGGATAATGGCTACCGAAATAGCCCGAACTATATCTGTTATTATTAATATATTTCTTTTATTTCCGCGGTCAATCAAACCTCCTGACCAAAAATTTGTTAGAATGGCAATAATCGGTCCGATAATCCATAATCCTGCTACAGCGGCTGCAGAATGTGTCATATTTAAAATAAATAAATTGATTGCAATAAGGTAAACAAAATCACCTAAACCAGAGATACCTATTCCTAACAACAGTAAAATAGGCAATTTCCAGCTTTCTTTTCCATTTTTATTAGTATGCACCAATATACATCACCTGCTTATTTTATTCATTTTTTGTATAGAAATTATATCATATATTTTTTGCAATAATGGAAATAATCTATGAAGAAGCTGTGACAGGTAAGGATTCTAATAAATGAATGAAGGAATATTGATATAAAGAATCGTAAATTATGTAAAATTATCATGTTAAAATAAAGATAGAGAATGAAGGGATCATTTCAAAAAGAGGGTGATTAAACATGGATCTAGAAAAAATAAAGTCTACCTTACAAAATAGAGTTCCTACCATTTGGGGAACGCAAAATTTTATAAAATATGCTGTTTTGCTACCGATCATAAAAAAAGAGAATGAACTTCACTTAATGTTGGAAGTGCGTGCTCTTAGTCTGCGAAGACAGCCAGGTGAAATATGCTTTCCCGGAGGTAAAATGGATTCTGGCGATAAAAATGAGCAATACACAGCTATACGGGAAACCTCTGAAGAATTAGGGATTTCTACAGAAAGAATTTCAATTATTGCCCCGTTGGATTATTCGGTTTCACCATTTGGTACCATAATTTATCCTTTTGTTGGCTTTATTTCAGAGCATGAGAAGCTTCATCCTAATTCATCCGAGGTAGAAGAAGTATTTACGGTTCCCTTATCCCATTTTCTTTCAAACCCTCCAGATTGTTTTAAAGTTCATTTCAAAGCTGCACCTGAGGAAAATTTTCCATATGAACATATACGCGGTGGAGAAAAATATAACTGGCAGACAAGACATATGGATGAGTATTTTTACTATTATCAAGACCATGTAATTTGGGGTTTAACAGCTAGCATTATTAAACAGTTTGTAGATTTAATTAAACAATGAAACACCTCCAAATAATATATGGGGTGTTTCATCATAATCTACTTATCAGCCTGTTTGATCTTCCGGCAAGCATACCTTTTCGTAAAACATTTTCATTGCTTCTTCACGATAGTTTACATAATCAAATTGTTTTTCAAAGAGCTCTTTTCCCATAAGAAAATGTTCCATGCCGTCTATTAGTCCTTTAATAGAGTTGTCAACAATTAAGCCATGCCCACCCTCAACAACACTCCTGGATCCGGGTATATCTGTAACAATTACAGGTTTTCCAAGTGTTAAGGCTTCCAGAAGCACCATAGGCTGTCCTTCATGATTAGAAGACAGGACAAAACAATCACATCTGTGTAAAAGGGCATAAGGATTAGTGATTTGTCCAGTAAAGATGACTTTTTCCTCCAGTTTCAGTTTTCTTACTAACTCCAGCAAGGAGGTTTTTAAATCGCCATCCCCTACAATAAATAATTTGGCATTGGAATGTCTTGCGGCGATATGAGAGAAAGCAGCTATTAATTTTTCATGATCTTTTTCCGGACTTAGCCTTCCGATTGTAATAAAATTAATATCCTTTTCATCTGGAATTTGATAACCTGTTAATTCTAGATGATTATAATGATCTTGCGAAATGGATAGCATAAACTTCCTATTCTTAAAATCGATCACCAATTCCTCAGAAAATTCTTCTCTTCCAGCTAAAATGTTTTCATAATCAATATTATTAACCACATATGTCATGCGCTCATCTATATTTTTTACCACTTTATTTAAACTTCTCTTATTCTGCTCATTTGTCAATTTGGAAACAGATACGACATTATCAAAATAGTTATATAAAGAAAAAATCACTTTTAGGTTTTGACGATGGGGATACTTATTATTCACTTTTTTATTCATTTCCTGACCCATATCATTATGTAGGTATATGCTTTTCTTTTTGAAATTTCCAAATGCAATTAAAGCAGCCCAAAAGGGACTATAACCGCTAAAGTCAATGCCGATATCGTAAGTAGTATTACCAATTATCCGTTCTAGTTCCCTCCTATACATTTCGATAGGAACGAGTCTTTTCATGGAAAGTGTATAGGCACCTCTGCGTAGCATTAAGACGTGGCGGTACCACTCGGAAAGAGTAGCATTCCAGGTTCCAACCCTATGAATGAATCGGACATTCTTATTTAGTTTTTCAACGTTTTTCCATTTTTCCTGTTTGTCGTTACTTGCATAATCAAGAATGGTTACATCGTATTTATCATAATCAATAGCGTTAAGTAAGTTTATAACCGATGTGGTAATTCCGTTATTTAAAAAGCCGCCGCAATAAATTAGGATCTTTGTTTTAGAAGAAAGTGTTTGAAAAAGCTTATCGGATGATTTTCCTTCCAAAACGATATCCACAAAACGAGAAGTTGCATTCCCATCATCATGATAGCAGTACTCTTGTAAAAACTTTTTATATATATCCTGGTATTGTTGGTTTATGTTTTCAATGTTGTGAATGGACTCAATCACTTCCTCTAAATGGATACATAATGGCCCAGGTAATTGATCCATCGGAATATAAGTACCTCTGTCTTTTTGGTATTCGTCTACGTCATATGCGTAAAAAATAATCGGATTTTTCGAAGGTAAAAAGTCAAAGAAAATACTGGAGTAATCGGTGATTAAAATATCAACGACTGAAAGTACTTCATTGGAATCAAGCTTATTAGGAACACATAAATGAGCTAACCCTTGTTCTTCGAAAAACTTGTGAGCATAATAATGAGATTTTAATAGGACAGCGTACTCAGTTCCAACTTGCTCTTGCATCATATTTATATCGTTCAATAGTTTTTCACTTTCATTTTTTTCATTGCCTAATGTTCCTCTCCAGGTAGGTGCATAGAGAATTACTTTTTTATCAGGCGGTACAGATAATTTCTTCTTCATTTCATCCTTATTTGCTTGAAACATTAGATCGACACGGGGATAACCGGAATCGAGCACCTTTCCATTAAAAATACTATATACATCATGAGAATGGAGCAGTTTTTCCGCTGTGTATTTATTGGGACTGACAAAAAAGTTTGTAAAAAGAAAATTGCGCTGAATATTTTTATGGTCCGTCTTTCCGCGTTTTTTTATATCCAAACCCATTGTCTTAAGAGGGGTGCCATGCCAAATATTTGCGTAAATTTGCCCCTCTCTTTTTTGAAAGTAATATGGGAATGTCGTATCATTAATTAAATATTTAGCAGTGGCAAGATATGTAATATATTTGCTGCTATCCTTTTTAATAAACTTGATGTTGCGTATTTGTTTATACTCCTCATGGATAACCGATTCATCCTGGATAACCCAAATATGCTGGTAGTTTTTGTATTTTGGGTGTTGGATTAAATACTTAAAAACTGCATAAGGATTACCAGTCATACTCTGACCATGATATGCTTCATACAAAATGGTTCTTTCCTGTATTGGTTTGCTCTTTAGACATTTTGTATATAAAATTCTGCCTCGGAATCCACTATCCATAACATATTTCTTCATTGGACTGAGGACAAACTTTGCTTTCTTCACGATTGTTGCCTTTTTCACTAATACTTCTCCTCCATATTTCATCAAGTGGTTGAAAAATCTGAAATATATTGCAAAAACACTTGGCAATATTAGTATGTCCGTTTACAATAAAAGTAAAATTACATTTTGGAAAAAGATTCTATTTTATAGGGGAATGATGCTATTTAGGGGGAAAGAGGTTAATTTTACATACAACGGTATTCGGAGAAGGAGAGGCGATTCTCTTTCTTCATACAGGTTTACAAACAGGGGAAACGGATTTTCAATATCAGGCAAATTATTTTCAACAGCATTACCGAATTCTTTTGCCGGATTTACGGGGACATGGAAAATCCACTAGTGTAATGTTGAGAACTTCTTTCATGATTCGGTAGAAGATTTATTTGAAACACTTGATTCCTTAAAGATTCTAAAATGCCATATAGTCGGTTGCTCATTAGGAGCATTAGTGGGATTAATGTTTTGCAAAAAGATATCCAAAACGAGTTATTACTTTGGCGAAATCAAGAGTAATACCGACAAAACCAGATGATTGGGAAGAATTACAACGTATCGATATAGAACGGCAGGATAGGATTCTTTCCGATGAAAACGCAAAGGCCTATTTTGATGGTTTGCATGAAAGTAATGACTGGACGAAGTTTCTTTCACTAGTGAAACAACAAGATTGGTATCCGTTTCATGAAACAAGCAATGTACAAAATGTAACCATTCCCGTTTTATACATTGTAGGGGAAGAAAAACAACATGAAGTGTTTGGTGCTGTACAATATAAAAAGCGTGTTTCTGATATTCATATTGCAGTCATTCCATTCGCCTCCCATCTCGTTCATGATAATCAACCCGGAATTTATACAAATTTTCTTGAAATGTTTTTACAAAAAAATAAAATAACATAGCTTAATAAGAAGCATAGGAGGCATTCCAAATTAGAAACAGGGGATCAGCGGTTCTTATCGATTGGGAAAATCAAAATATCGCGCTAATCAAACGAAATAGAGAAGGAATTATTTATTATGTGTTTCCCGGCGGGGGAATGGAGGAAGGAGAAACGCCAGAGGAAGCTACGATAAGAGAAGCTTATGAAGAATTAGGTGTAAAGATTGAAATCAAGGATCTAATTGGAATAGTGGAGTTCAATGGAACACAATATTTCTACTTGGCAGAAATGAATGATGGTAAATTTGGAACAGGGATAGGGGAAGAATTCACGAATCAAAAACGAAATAGGGGTACATATGAACCTGTTTGGCTGTCTCTTAAGGACTGCTTGTCCAAAGATATTAGACCTAGGGAAGTAATCGATGAACTACTAAAGAAACATATTTTGAAAAAAGCATAGAAATCAATTTGACCAAATCGCTGATGATTTGGTCTTTTATATGGAGTGAACACTAATGAAGACGCACACCAGTTCCTTTATATGTGACAAAATGGTTATTTTCAAGCTTTTGAACACTAAGATTTCGTTATTGTCTCTAAAAAGGGGAGTTTCTTGTGTTTTATCATTGATGACGGAACCAGTGTCCGTCTAGAACGATACATTGGATTATCACAAATAACAAATTCTAGTACACATAATTGTTTTTTACATTTAATTTATATTGGAGGAGTAACAATGAAGTGGCCATCTATCAGAAGGTTTCTCGAAATTCCAGAGCATCTAACAGGAAAAGATGTGAATATTGCAATCATCGATGGGAAGTTTCCACCACATCCCGATATTGCAACAAACGAAGGAAGGAATACCTTTTTAGTCAAGACATCTAATGGGCCTTGTACTAAACCCCAAATAGTTAATCCTATGAAAGGTGAATGGAAACTAGCAAACCATGGATTATGTACAGCTGCAGCAGCAAGTGGGTCAGGGAGTTTATCTAATGGGGTTTATAGTGGCGCAGCACCAGAAGCAAATCTTTATCTTTTGCAAATCAGTGAAGAAATTCAAGAAAGCACTTGTAATGCGCTACTTTGGCTAAAACAAAATTGGAAGAATTACAACATACGAGGTGCAGTCTTAACAATAGTTTGTCAAGTGGATACAGGCTTATTGCCATGGCAAGTCGATCCCGTTCGTGTATTATGTGAAGAACTGTTTAGTGATGGTTTGCTGATAATATCCTCCTCTGGAAATCATCAAGAGATTACAAGCGGTTCAACCGTTTCTCCTTCTATTTTAAATGTAGGCGGCATTTATATTCCTGATAAGAATGATAAAGACAACATTCTCCCTTTTCACGGAAGCAGGGGTCTTACATTTGACGGGAAATGGAACCCTGACGTGTTGGCACCAGCTGGGAATGTTATGTTGCCTTTTCCTTATAAAAATGAGGAGGATAAACGGAAACATTTTACAGCAAATGAAGATAATCTTCCCATCCCATATGCTCGGGAGTGGGGGACTTCTTTTGCCAGTCCAATCGTTTTAGGATTTGCCGCATGCTTATGGCAAGCAAATCCAGAGTGGAGTGCAAGTCAAATGAAAATGGCGATTATAAGTGGTGGATTTAGACATCCGAACTGCAAAGAGTTAAAAGCGGGGGTTATTTCCAAGTATTCTTTTGAAGAAGCCAAATTTATTTGGAAGGAAGAAAGTGTTTATACCTATTGGCTACACTATAAATCTCTTTCTGAAAAGGAGAGATTAGCAGAACTGGAAGTAAAACAAAATATAGTTGAAATACTAATGTCCTTTTTCCCGGAAGGTGTTTCAGAACAAGCAACCGACTTCATTAGAAAATATTTATATCACGGTTCTAAGAAAGTCCGTGTAGCTGCTATTTTAGTCCTTTCTTGCAATTTACATGTAATAAAGAAAGCAGAACTAGAAGAGTTTCTACAGGACTCAAACATTTTTGTCCGAATGGCTGGACTTTATATTCTTAATAAGTATGAATCTATGTGGAAATGCTTTACTAATACTATAGCTAATTTGATTAACGATCATAACGAAGATATTCGTTTTAATGCAACGAGATTAGCAATGAGATTTAAAGATGAAAAACTAATTACATCATTAGTAGAAGGAATGGAAGAAGACGCAAGAAAAATGAGAATTGCTACATTCGGAAATCGTTGTAAGGCGTTAGAAGAAATTACTGGATTTAAAGTAGGACTAGATACACCTTGGAGAGAAGGGGAGGATCCTTATTCAGAAAAGAGAATGCTATCACGTTTATATATAGCACGAAAATGGAGGGAATATTTAGAGAATATTTATCATGTTTAGCAGGAATTTTTATAGTAATAATGAATTTAGTAATTATAGGAAATTATTACTATTATAAAGGGAGAAAATCATGTATAAAGAGATATTTCAAGAAATTGTTTCCATATGCCACCATGACTATTCTGGTTGGGAAGATAAAAAAGGCTGGGATAGTCCGGATGTGTATACAAAGGCAATTCAAGTAATGGAAGAGAAAAATGAATTAACACCAATTAAGTTTGCAGAAATCGTACAGGATTATCTATTAGATTTCAAGGATCATCATATGTTTTTTAAATTAGTAACGAATGAAAATCAAAAACAGTATGATGTTGGATTTAAGGTGAAAAGATTTGAGGATCGATTATATATTTCTTCTGTTGGAAAGGAAAGCAGAGTGGAAAAAGGAAATTCAATTATTTCCCTTGAAAACAAAAGAATACCGGAATTATTGGAGCTTCATAAAAGAAGATTATTAGAAAATAATCAGGAAAGAGAGAACTGGGATACGATTATCCGTGAATATTCTTACTGTGAGATAGAAAATTTAAACGGAAAAAGGTTCATGTTAGATTTAAAAAAGTATGAAAGAGCAAAATATATTCCACAGTATTCGTTACAAAATTTAGAGGATGAAATTTTGTTAATGACTTTAACAGATTTTGGGAATCCTGATGCTGTCAATGAACTGATAAAGGACAATAAAGAGAAATTAAATAATTTCAAGAATTTAATAATTGACGTAAGAATAAATAATGGAGGCAGCGATTCTTCTTACTATCCATTGTTACCCTATATATTTCCTGAGCAATTAACTAATATAAATCCAGATGAAGAAAGTATGTTAATTAATTGCACTGAAAATAATTATAACTTGATAGTAGAAGATATGAAAAATTCCCTTAAAGAGGTAGAAGACGAAGGTACACATAAGGTGATTAATGTCTTTATTCGAGAATGGGAGAAAAATAAGGGTAGAGGATTTGTAGAATTTGATTTTTCTGAGTTAAAGACCTTTGAGATAATTGGAGGGAGAAAAAATCCGGAAAGAGTGATTGTTTTAGCGGATGTGACTTGTGCTAGTTCTGGTGATTCATTTGTAGAAACATGCAAAAAGTCCTCTAAGGTAAAAGTAATCGGCAGACCAACATTAGGGGTAAATGATTACGCGAATTTAGCAATTAAGAGTTGGAATGGTCTATTTGAACTATGGTACCCGACATCGAGGCTTTCTAGAATTGACGAAGGGAAAGGAATGACTGGAGTTGGCATTACCCCACATGTGCATATTCCATGGACACCGGAACATATTTTTGAAGATATAGATATGAAAATGGCACTTAATATGATAAAAGAGACAGCGTCGAGGAAAATATAAACAAAATTGTATTGAGGGCATGAAATGAATCTAAAAAAACAGTTACTCACATAAAAGACATGAAGGACGAACAAATTATCCAATTAGACCTGGATGCACTAATCGAGAACATGTTGCAACATATAGGAGATACAGAGCCTGAATTAAGGGATGACTTAATTTATTTATCTTTTTGCAGACTAGTAAAAATAGTTTAATTGGGTTTAAGCTAATGGAAAAAATACTGGAAACCTGTATAGGGTCGGATTATTTATTTTTTAAATTGGGGAAGAAAACGCTGATGCGGTATTCACAAGATCATATTCAGCACTTACTGCTCAGTTAATATTAAATCATGATATTAAAGAAGAATTTCTATCAAGAGAGCTTTTAGAAAAAAGTATTCAAAGCAGCTTTCTTTATTTACATCAAGAAAAGGATGTGCCCGGATATGTCGAAGAAAAAGGGTGGGCACACAGTATAGCCACGGAATATCCCCACTGCATTAAAGGCCATTCATTCTTGTCTATTTAAGAATGGAAGCTATATAGATGATGAAGATGAAAGACTTATATTTGCAGTTGAAGCATTGTTAGATAAAGATATAAGTAATGAAATGTTAGAAGGCTGGATCACATCAATCAGTCATACTCTTGAAAAAATATTTAAGAAGGATAGGTATTCCTTGGGTTTTTATAGAAGTAGGACCAATATAATGAACTTTCTAAAAACCTTATATTTTCGTTTGGAATTTAAGGAAAAAGGAAACACCTCCAGAAAGCTCATTTACCAAATAATCAAGAATTGGCATGATGTAATTTATGTAAATTAAGCCAAGAAATCAAGTTCTGGCTTAAAATGGACACACAAAGCCGGAACTCGTTTTTATATTTTGAAACTTTTACTTGAACTATTCGTTAATAATAGTAAGAGTTTAAAGTTATGGAAATACATAAGCAAAAACGCCCTAAATTAAATAGAAAATATACTAGATTTTCTGTCTATGCTTTTTGCTTACCGGCAATATCATATATCTTTTGATATCGGGCATTCCTTAAACTGGGAATGCTTTTTGTTTTTCAAGTTAGGCTGGGTATAACGACCTATAATAAAACAAGTTCATATTATTTTTAGAGCTTTGTAATCTCTATGAAATAAATTTATGTCATATTATTAAAAGAGTTTTTTTATTATTGGACAATAACATTGAAAAAAAAGATCAAATGAATTTAAAAAGGGAGAGAAAAATGCAGAAAAGAAAAAGAAGAAGACGGGTAAGATGGGGAAGAGTTATATCTGTCTTATTGGTTTTCGCATTTATTGGTGTAGGGATTTATGCGATTATGGAATACTACCAAGGCACCCGAATAGCGAAGGCCGGTAATTTTAGTGATGATAATAAAAATGCAAAATCATTTCAAGGGGAAGAAGTAAAGTTTGGGAAAATAAACGTCCTCTTATTAGGGAGTGATTCCCGCGGAGAAAAACATGCAAGAACGGATTCCATCATGATTGCCCATTATGATCAAAATACTCATGAGCCAAAATTAATTTCCATCATGAGAGATAGTTTTGTAGATATTCCAGGGTATGGAAGACAAAAAATTAATGCAGCATATGCTATTGGCGGAACAGAACTGTTAAGGAAAACGATTAAAGAGAATTTTGGAATTGATATCAATTACTATGCGGTTGTTGATTTCAAGGGATTTGAAAAAGTAGTCGATGTTATTGCTCCAAAAGGAATTGAAGTGGATGTACCATCGAAAATGTCCTATGGAATTGGAATGACATTGCAGCCAGGGAAACAAGTGCTGCATGGAGATAAATTATTAGGTTATGTACGGTTTAGACACGATAACTTAAGCGATTTCGGTCGAGTTCAAAGACAGCAAGAGGTTATCGAGAAACTGAAAGATCAAGCAATGAGTATGACAAGTCTGTTAAAACTACCTAAAATACTTGGAGTAATTAATCCATATTTGGATACGGATTTAGATACACCAACTTTATTTACATTAGGAAAGGACTTACTAACAAACAAGTCCAGCAAAGTACAAACATTGCGAATTCCCGTTAATGGATCCTATACAAACGAAACATATGACAATGTAGGGGCTGTTTTAAATATTGATTTAGCTCAAAATAAACATGCTTTAGATGAATTTTTATCATCGAATAGTTAAACGGTGTAATTGTGATAAAAAGCAGAGAGTTTTGAACTGAATCTCTGCTTTTGGTCATTCTACAAATTCTGCTAAGTAAAAAAATATACGGATAGGATGATTCATAATAAAATAAATTATTTTAAAATTCTTGCAGGAATCTCTAACTTTTTGTCGAAATAAGTCTTAACCAAATGAAAAGGTGGTGTTTTATTTTATATGTCCATAGAAAAAATTGCAGATTTGTTATTGGAGCAGGCGATAAAGCTGAATGCAACAGATATTCATATTATCCCGAGGCAAGATGATTATCTAACACAGTTTCGGCTTTATGGCAGATTGATTCCGCATCGGCCCTTACCGGCCAAGATTGGGGAAAGACTTGTTTCCCATTTCAAATTTATGGCCTCTTTAGACATCGGTGAAAAAAGAAAACCACAAAGTGGTTCCTTTCAACTAAGTTTTGTACATCAATATACTTCCTTAAGAATATCTACTCTCCCAACGGCAAACTCCAAAGAAAGCCTAGTCATCCGAATCCTTTCAAATCAACAGACATTATCCATTAATCAAATGTCACTTTTTCCGAGCAGTGCCAAAAAGTTATTGTCCCTATTAATGCATTCCCATGGCCTTCTACTATTTACTGGTCCAACCGGCAGTGGCAAATCGACCACTATGTATACATTAGTGGAAAAAAGTGCAAACCATGCTATGCGAAATGTTATTACATTGGAAGATCCTGTTGAGATTAAAAATGAACATTTTTTACAAGTACAGGTAAATGAAAAAGCTGGGATTACGTATAGTAATGGATTAAGAGCAGTATTACGCCATGACCCAGATATTATAATTGTTGGTGAGATTCGAGACCATGAAACCGCCGAAATTGCTGTACGGGCTGCATTAACAGGTCATTTAGTTCTAAGTACTATGCATACAAGAGATGCGAAAGGAGCAATTTATCGATTATTAGAATTTGGGATTAAGCAAATGGAATTGGAGCAAACACTAATTGGCATAACTGCACAGCGACTCGTTACGCTTAGCTGTCCATTTTGTGGGGATCGATGTTCAAAATACTGTTCGCGCTACCACGAAAAAAGAAGAGCGGCTGTTTATGAGTTATTGTATGGAAAGTCATTGAAGTGTGTATTAGACGAGGCTAGTGGTTTAGAAACACCGTATCAATACGTAACGTTAAGAGAAATTTTACGAAAGGGGATTGCACTTGGTTATATCTCTAAACAAGAGTATAATCGCTGGGTTTTTGAAACGGAACAAGCAAACCTTGAAAGAGCAGGGTATATTTTTAAATAGACTCGGTGATATGCTGCAGAATGGATTTTCAATAGCGGATGCCATTGATTTTTTAGGAAGAGTGGATCAAAAATATTATACACATAGAATGTTAATGAAATTACAAAACGGAATTCCGATTCATGAAATTCTAAGTGAAGAGCAATTCGATAAAAAAGCTTGTGCCCAAATGTTTTTTGCTGAGAAGCATGGGAATATCGCATTGGCCTTCAAGGAAGCTGGTAATTATTTAGTTAAAAGAGATAATGAACGAAGGACAATCCTTAAATTATTACAATATCCATTGATTTTAATAGGGATTCTCATTCTTATACTATTTATGTTAAAAACACTATTACTCACACAATTTGCTAACCTCTATTCCTCCATGGATTATCAACCTTCCCTATTTATTCGCTTTTTTACTCAATTTATGGAGAAAGGGCCGTTTTATGTAACAATTTTCAGTGGAAATGTTTTTTTGATTATCCTTCTTTCAAGTGTTTTTTTCTCAAAAAGAACAACTATTGAGAAAGCTGAAATGATTGCTCGAATACCTGTAATACGGACATATTCCCGATTGTTGAATAGTCAGTTTTTAGCGAGGGAATGTTCTTTCTTACTGCATAGTGGTTTATCGATCAATGAGGTATTAGAATGTATGGCTCAACAGCATTACCGACCACTAGTGAAGAATATAGCAGAACTGATTCGTAAAGATCTAACATTAGGCTATTCCTTTTCCTATTCCCTTTCAAAGTTTTCCTTCTATGATCCTCAGTTATTTATTGTTATCCAACATGGTGAAAAAAATGGCAGATTAGACCAAGAATTGCAATATTATAGCCGCTTTTGTCTTGGTCAAATAGAGGAAAAAATGGAAAAGGTATTTAAAGTTTTGCAGCCACTTATGTTTAGCATGATTGGACTATTAGTACTGGCAGTCTATATGTCCATTATGCTGCCGATGTTTGATATGATGAATTCGATTTAAGGGGGTATTTCATTTGAAACTAGTAAAAAATCAAAATGCCTTTACATTAATAGAAATGTTAGTCGTCTTATTAATAATAACGATATTAATATTTGTAGCAATTCCAAATATCACAAAACATAGCAAAAATATTAATAATAAAGGATGCGAAGCTTTTGTGAACATGGTCCAAGGACAGGTGGAAGCATATGAAATGGAAAAGCATAGTTTTCCAAAAAGTGTGGGCGACTTGGAGAAAGAAGGATATTTAAAGGATGGAAGAACCACTTGTCCGAATGGAAATACTGTCAAAATCGATGCGGACGGAAAAGTAACTGAGGTCAAGGGGAATAACTCTTGAAAGCGAGTCTAGGGAACAGGGGTTACACGCTAATTGAAGTGTTAATCGTATTATTAGTGCTCACCGTTTTTCTTTCCCTAAGCCTGGCTAGCTTCAAACCTTTAAAAGACACAATGGATAAGAAAATGATTATTTCACAATTAGAAGCAGACCTTTACTATGCGCAAACCTATACGATAAGCAGACAAGAGATTGTAACCGTTCAATTTTACCCAGCTTATAATCGCTATATGATGAAAACTGCTAATGGTAACGTAATTGTGAATAGGTCCTGGGACACCTCTGTAAAATTAATAAAAGGATCATTTCTATCTTTTACTATTTTGCGAGATGGAAATATTAGCAGATTTGGAACCCTTACTTTTGAAATAAATGGGCATACGTTTGAACTGATATTTAATATTGGAAGGGGGAGGTTCCGTGTACAGGAATGAGAGAGGTTTTACTATTGCGGAAGGATTAGTAGCCTTTGGCGCTATCTTATTTGTAGCAACCATGTTGTTTCCCCTTATGTTTCACATGATGAAGAATTTAGAAAATAATAAGGAGCATCTATTGGCTTATCGATTTTTGTATGAAAGTTCAGAGCAATTTATGATTAACGATACATTATCAAAAAGGTTTACATCAGAAGGAAGAAGTTACGAAACCTCTATAACATCTTTCAATGGGAAGTGGAAAGCATGTGTGCTATATGATAAGAAACAAAATTGTATTACTGAAACGGAAAAATGAAAAGGGGTTTACATTAGTAGAAAGTATTATTACTTTAATGATTGCAGTTGTCATCTTAAGTATTATTCCCTTAGTAATGAAGGGGGTTAATCAAATCAATCATTCTTTATCTACAGAGGATTCATATGAGTGGAATATTTTCTTAATGCAGTTAAGAAGAGAATTAAGGAACTGCAACGAGGCTAGCAGGACTGGGAACAAGCTTATATTACAAGTAAATGGTGAAAAGGTTTCGTATGAACCATTTGGCTTATTGTTACGCCGAAGAGTAAACGATACTGGTCATGAAGTTGTATTGCAAAAGGTGAGGAGAGTGGAGTTTGCTATCAACAATAATCATATTACTCTTAGCGTTCAATTTACAAATAATAAACAAGTAATGGCCGAGTTTACTTTTTTTAATCCGACTGTATTGGAGGATTCTAGGGTAGGGGGGCAGGAAAGTGAAAAATGAAAAAGGATTTATTTTACCATTTACATTAATGATCACCTTTGTTGTTTTCTTTCTTCTCCTTTCATCTGTCCAAATATACTTATCGGAATTTCGCTATCTACAAGAAGCAAAAGGGTATTATATACGGAACAGTATGATTTCCTTAACCTTGAAAACATTAATGGAACGTATAGAAAATCAAAAAATGGAGAATCAAGGTGTGATATCATTTGAGGAAGGGAATGTTTCCTTTCAAATAAAATCAATAGATGATAATCAATATCGTATCATCCTAACCACACATCTTTCGTTTGGACAAGAAACGAAAAATGAATTAATTTATGATCAGACAGAAAAGCGAATTTCGAAATGGATTGAAATATGAGGGGAGAAGTTCAACAAAGGCGGCCGTTGTATATTATTGGTTTTATGGGTGCGGGTAAAACAACTGATAGGGCAAAAATTATCCGAACATCTTCATATACCTGTTTCGATACAAATCTATGGATTGAACAAGCAGAAGGTAAGACAATATCGGAAATTTTTGCTGAAAAGGGAGAAGCTTATTTTCGAGAATGAGAATCTGAAATACTCTTAAATACAAAAGATATCAAAGGGATTATTACAACTGGGGCGTCCATTTTCCTTAAATGTAGTATAGAAAAAATAATGGAAAGAATCCAGTATGAGACGTCTAGGCCGCTTGTTGAGAATAAATCATTGGAAGAAATTAATGGCTTGTATAAGCCAAGAAAGCTATTCTATGAACTGCGACAGTGATGATTGAGAAGAATGAGTTCAATATGGAAGAAACGGTCAATGAAATAATAAAAAGAATAAAATAAATTAATATTGGGTACACTTTCAATGAATAAGGAGTGTTGCCAATAATGTCTACCAATGATTATATTAAGTATATTACGCAAACCTTTGTCAAGCATTTTGATACACCTAAAACAGCAAGAAAAGAAATTCGGATGCAAAGAAAATTAGAAAAAACGCCATTCTTAAGCAGATGGTTTGGAGTAATACCATTTGCGATTTTAATGATATTTAAAAGGAAATAGAAGATCATCCTTCAAGGACTCCTTCTATTTCCTGTTTTATTTTACAATCGGCTGTGTTAGGTAGAAGATGCCACCATTAATAATCTCGATTTTTATGACGGGTTCATATTGTTCCCGCAAGGCTTCCTTTTCGATTTGATAGCTCTCCGGTTTTTCTTCCAAATCCTCATAAAAATGATCCAATAATGCTAAATCTTCTTCCCATCTTCGTCTCGCTTGTTCCGCCCATTCATGATCTTCATCTAAAATTTCTTGTTTTAAAAAGGTCTCAATTCGATGTAATCCGCTTTTTGGCATAATAATAGGAGATAGGGTAAAACATAAGTCCGGTATTTTTGGGGTAAGTCTTTTTGTTTGTAAATAATCTTGAAAATTTTCGACTAGTCCACCGTTAATCATATTCAAGCCAAAAGAACGAAAAACATCCCGTTTACGATCGCATTGATAGGAGATTTTTATATTTACGCCAAGCCAAGGATATAATGGTCTTTGCTGATTTTGAAGAACTTTTGAATCCTCAAATAAGCGAATATACCCCGCGAGTTTTTTCGTCGATTGAAAGATTTGATGAAGCCGAGGTGCCCCAAAATGTATCATTTCGCCTTTCACATCGTCGGGTGTATTGTTCTTATCTGTAATAATGGTAAGCTTCGCAGGATTCGGAATACCACCTGTTTTCTCTAAATAATGCCAATAAAAAGGACGGTTCATAAGTTCTTTATCCATATCAATGGTAAGTTGAACGGTCAAAAACCCTGGCTGGTTCTCCAAGATTTCACAATCATTTGCTGCAAAATAGCGCTCAAGATATTGATGAATTTCCTCCTGCTGCATGCAAAGAATCCTCCTCCCGTTTTTTCATCGTTTCTGCAAATTGAATCATTTCTGTTAAGTTCTCCATTTTTATCTTCATTTCGCCTTCTGAGTTCGAATGTTGAAAGATATCTTTTAAATGGTTTTCCAACTTTCCAAATTCAAGCCGTGTCAAGATATCATCCAGTTCTCCAATAACCCGCTCAAATAAATTAATTTTTTCATACAGCAGCTTTAAGATATGATCCTCCACTGTATTTTTTGTTGCAAAATTATATATATGGACGTCCTCTTCCTGCCCGAGACGATGCACACGACCGATCCTTTGTTCCAATCTCATCGGATTCCAAGGTAAATCAAAGTTAATCATGTGATGGCAAAACTGAAGATTAATCCCTTCACCACCGGCTTCAGTTGCGATGAGTACTTGCGTGTGCTTTTGGAATAGCTCTTTCATCCAGTCCTTTTTTCCACGCTTGAATCCACCGCGAAACGGTACAGAAGTAATGCCATGCTGCTTTAAGAACCATTGTAAATACAGCTGGGTTGCACGATATTCTGTGAATATAATGACTTTATCATTAATCTCCTTAATAAGCTCGAGCGTCTTTTCTGCTTTCGAATTTTGTTTTACAGCTTCGATTTTTTTAATGAGAAATTGTATTTTTTCTTCAAATTCAGGGGTTGGGTTTTCTCTTTTTTTAAGCATATTTTTTAAGGTATAATAGACGGCTTCTCGGCTGCTGCATGCCTCTCTTTGCAGAGTCATCATGGTGAAACCTACATTTGCCGCATAATCCTGATTTCCTTTCAATACATCAATAGCATTATAAAGATCTCTTTCTTCCTTATTAAAATCTATTAATACTGTCTTTACATGCCGTTTCGTCCATTCTATTCCTGTATCTGCACGGCGATTGCGTATCATCACCTTATTCACTAATTCATTGAGATGTTTATCATCCTTAATATTGCGATCACCACTCTTATATTTTTCGATAAAACCAGTTTGGCTCCCTAGATGTCCTGGTTTTAATAAAGACACTAAATGGAAGATTTCATCAATACGATTTTGAATCGGGGTTGCCGTTAATAATAAACAAAATTTCTTTTTAAGATTTTGAACAAATTCATAGTTTTTGGTTTTATGATTTTTTAGTTTATGTGCCTCATCAATAATTACTAGGTCATAATTTTGTTCGTATATCTTTTCTCTATGGGGACTTCTTTTTGCTGTATCGATAGAAGAAACGACACAATCAAATTGATCCCAGACATAACTCTTTTTTTGGGCAACTGCCGGAATATGAAATTTAGTGTTGAGTTCAAACGCCCATTGTGAAACTAATGAGGCTGGAACTAAAATTAATACCTTTTTCACCAGTTTTCGAATCATATATTCTTTCAGAATCAAACCTGCTTCGATGGTTTTTCCAAGACCAACTTCATCGGCAAGAATTGCTTTTCCATTCATTTTCTCAATCACTTGTTTTGCAACCTCAAGTTGATGAGGCAAAGGTTTAAGATTTGCTAAATGCTGTGGTGCTTGTAATCCTTCAAATTCAGGAATGATGAAATGTTTTTCCATTTCAATGGCAAGCTTATAAAGCTCCCAATTACCCCATGGTCCATCCTTTTGAAAGCGATCGGATAATTCCTCACCCCATGTCGGATCAAATTCAATGTTGATCGTCATTTATGCCACTCCTTATACTTATCATCCGAGAAAGATAATGTAGTTTAAAAACTTAAAGTTATCTACGCCAAAAATGATTGCTGAAATAATTGTTTAATGATAGGATGAAAATAGCTTAAACATAATGTAAAGCATGACATTTTCGTTAATTCTTAGTATGCCCACTTTTTAATTTAATATAGGCGAATGAGAATAAGGGGAGAGACTGCCCGGCAGGCAGCGCCGAAGGAGCAAATAACGAAAGTTGTGAATCTCTCAGGCAAAAAGACTCTTGTTTGACGCAACTCTGGAGAGTGCTTTTATAAGCCACCCAAGAGGAAAACCATTACGATGGTAAACTTTCAGGTTACAGGACAGAGAAACTCAGTTAATAATACGTAGAGTTTTTCTGTCTTTTTTTTGGTCTTTGCGGCACCTACAATGGGACATAGTAAGGAATCAACGATCAAATGAGGGGGAAAACGAATGCCATTAAAAAGAACACCATTATTTGATACTTATAAAGAATATGGTGGAAAAACAATTGATTTTGGCGGATGGGAGCTTCCTGTGCAATTTTCCAGCATAAAGGAAGAGCATGAAGCCGTAAGAACGAAAGCAGGATTATTTGATGTATCTCATATGGGAGAATTCACGGTAAAAGGTAAAGACAGTTTACACTTTTTACAAAAAATGATGACAAATGACATTGCGAAAATCGTAGACGGCGGAGCCCAATATAATGCAATGTGCTATGAAAATGGCGGGACCGTGGATGATCTACTGGTTTATAGAAATTCAGCAGAAGATTTCTTATTAGTTGTCAATGCTGCGAATATCGAAAAAGACTTTGCCTGGTTAGAGAAACATGTAGAAGGAGACGTCATCCTTGAAAATATTTCTGACCGCATTGCACAACTTGCTATCCAAGGACCGAAAGCGGAAGGGATTCTCCAAAAGTTGGCAGTAAACAAGGATTTATCGGAAATTAAATTTTTTAAATTTTCTTCCAAAGTGGACTTATCAGTTGCTTCTGCACTTGTTTCTAGAACAGGATATACAGGGGAAGATGGTTTTGAAATTTATTGCAATAGAGAAGATGTAGTTGGCCTGTGGAATGCTATTTTACAAGCAGGCAGTGAAGAAGGAATATTACCGTGTGGTCTAGGTGCGAGAGATACACTTCGTTTTGAAGCGACTCTTCCGCTATATGGACAAGAACTTTCAGCAGAAATTTCACCATTGGAGGCTGGAATTGGCTTTGCGGTGAAACTAGGAAAAGAAGCCGATTTTATTGGAAAAAATGCATTAACATCTCAAAAAGAAAATGGTCTGAAACGGAAATTGGTTGGGATTGAAATGATGGACCGAGGCATTCCAAGACATGGCTACAAAGTATTTGCAAAAGATGTTGAAATTGGTGAGGTGACGTCAGGAACGCAATCACCAACATTTAAAACAAATATTGGGCTCGCATTGCTCAATATTGAGAATAGTGAAATTGGCCAAGAAGTGAACGTGGAAATACGCGGGAAATTATTAAAGGCTAAAGTTGTGCCAACACCATTTTATAAAAGGGTAAAAAAATAGGATGGGAGAGAACCGAAACATGACAATGCATCGTTATTTGCCGATGACAGAACAAGATCAAAAAGAGATGCTGGCAGCAATAGGGGTAGACTCTGTTGATGAATTATTTCAAGACATTCCAGAAAAAGTTCGTTTTCAAGGTCAATATAATATTAAAAAGGCAAAATCGGAGACGGCTTTATTAAAAGAATTATCTCGACTTGCTTCTAAAAATGCCGATTTAAAACAAAATGTCTCCTTCTTAGGGGCAGGTGTATATGATCATTACATTCCAACCATTGTGGATCATGTCATTTCGAGATCAGAATTTTATACAGCCTATACTCCATACCAACCTGAAATTTCTCAAGGTGAATTACAGGCAATCTTTGAATTTCAAACGATGATTTGTGAATTAACCGGTATGGATGTAGCCAATTCCTCTATGTATGATGGTGGTACAGCACTTGCAGAAGCAGCAATGTTGGCGTGCGGACAAACAAAGAGGAAGAAAGTTCTTATTTCTGAAGCGGTACACCCTGAATCTCGTGAAGTATTAAAAACATATGCAAAAGGCCAGTACATTGAAGTGGTTGAAATTCCACATGAAAATGGTGTTACCAATTTAGAAAGCTTAAAAGCAGAAATGAATGACAATGTTGCTGCTGTTATTGTTCAGTATCCAAACTTTTTCGGCCAAATTGAACCTCTTAAGGAGATTGAACCAATTGCTCATCAATTTAAAGGACTATTTGTTGTTTCAAGTAATCCGCTTGCATTGGGAATATTAACACCTCCGGGCTCTTTTGGAGCTGATATCGTTGTCGGAGATGCGCAAACATTTGGGATTCCGTCTGCATTTGGTGGGCCTCATTGTGGATATTTCGCTGTAACAAATAAATTAATGCGAAAAGTACCAGGAAGACTAGTGGGACAAACAACAGATGAAAATGGACAGAGAGGCTTTGTATTAACCTTGCAAGCACGTGAGCAACATATTAGGCGTGATAAGGCTACATCTAATATATGTTCAAATCAAGCATTAAATGCGCTGGCTGCATCTGTTGCCATGACAGCTTTAGGCAAAAGAGGCGTAAAGGAAATGGCTTCCCAAAATATTCATAAAACCCAATATGCTCAGCGTGTTTTCCAAGATAATGGATTTGACATTGCTTTTACAGGACCAAGCTTTAATGAATTTGTTGTTAAGCTTTCTAAATCTGTGAAAGAAGTTAACCAGAAATTATTAGAAAAAGGCATCATTGGCGGCTATGATTTAGGCAGAGATTATCCCGAATTAAAAAATCATATGCTAATTGCAGTAACAGAGCTTCGCACGAAAGAGGAAATTGATAACTTCGTAGAGGAATTGGGGGATAGCCATGAATAATGCAAATCAACCACTTATTTTTGAAATTACAAAACCAGGCCGTGTAGGTTATAGTCTACCTGAGTTAGATGTACCTGAAACAGAACTTACGGAATATCTTCCAACAGATTATTTGCGTGTAGAGGAACCGAATCTACCGGAAGTAGCTGAATTGGATATAATGCGTCACTATACAGCATTGTCAAAGCGTAACCATGGAGTAGACTCTGGTTTTTATCCGCTGGGTTCTTGTACGATGAAATACAACCCTAAAATTAATGAAGTTGTTGCTCGTTACCCGGGACTAGCCCATATTCATCCATTACAAGATGAAAGTTCTGTTCAAGGGGCATTAGAATTATTATTTGATTTACAAGAACATTTAATTGAAATTACTGGCATGGACGAAGTAACCCTTCAACCTGCAGCTGGTGCTCATGGTGAGTGGACTGGACTAATGATGATTCGTGCTTTTCATGAGGCAAATGGAGACACTCAGAGAACAAAAGTAATTGTTCCGGATTCTGCTCACGGTACGAATCCTGCATCGGCTACTGTTGCTGGACTTGAAACGGTTACCGTCAAATCCAATGAAAATGGTCTAGTAGATTTAGAGGATTTAAGAAGCTTAGTCGGACCTGATACAGCTGCATTAATGCTGACAAATCCAAATACCCTTGGCCTTTTTGAAGAAAATATTCTTGAAATGGCGGAAATTGTACACGGTGCCGGTGGGAAATTGTATTATGATGGTGCAAACCTAAATGCGGTATTATCGAAAGCGCGCCCTGGAGATATGGGATTTGATGTGGTGCATTTAAATCTTCATAAAACATTTACTGGCCCGCATGGCGGTGGTGGACCTGGTTCCGGCCCTGTTGGTGTGAAGAAAGAATTAATTCCATTCTTGCCGAAACCGGTTATTGTAAAAAATGGCGACGAATATGCTTTTGATTATGATCGTCCACAATCCATTGGTCGCGTAAAACCATACTACGGAAACTTTGGAATCAACGTTAGAGCTTACACATACATCCGTACTATGGGTCCAGATGGGTTACAAGCTGTTACAGAAAATGCAGTTATAAATGCGAATTATATGATGAGAAGATTAGCTGAATATTATGATCTGCCATACGATCGTCATTGTAAGCATGAATTTGTATTAAGCGGTAAACGTCAAAAGAAATTAGGTGTACGTACATTAGATATCGCAAAACGACTGTTAGACTTTGGATATCATCCGCCTACTATTTACTTCCCGCTAAATGTAGAAGAGTGTATGATGATTGAACCTACAGAAACAGAATCAAAAGAAACTCTCGATGCCTTTATTGACGCAATGATCCAAATTGCGAAGGAGACGGAAGAAAATCCTGAGATTGTTCAAGAAGCTCCACATAATACTGTCATCAAACGTCTAGATGAGACACAAGCAGCACGTAAGCCAATTTTAAAATATCAAGAAGCATAATAATAAAGGCCTCTCATTACGAGAGGTCTTTAGTTTGTATACTATAGATATTTTATAAAACGCTGTGGTGCTTCCAAAAATTGCTTTGTAATCTGAACATGCTCTGCTTCATCAAAAGCTATATGTTTCGGAGGATGGGAATCGAAAGTATAAATATCTGCATTCGGAATGCCCATTAATATTGGAGAATGGGTGACAATGATAAATTGTGAACCACTGTTTACAGCATCGAGGATAATACTCATTAATGTAAGTTGGCGCATTGGAGATAATGGTGCCTCAGGTTCATCAAGTAAATATAAGCCATTTGGTTTGATTCGAGACTGAAAAAAGTCTATGAAACTCTCACCATGTGATCGAGTTTCCAGACCATCCCGGTAGAAGTGATTTAGTTCAAACAAGGTTCTTTTGTGTGGCAGTGCTGCTAAAGATTTTGCATAAGCAGATTTATTTTTATATGTATCTTCTATTCCGGACAGCTCATTTTCCGCTTCTAATTTCATTTCTTTGATCCTCTTCGTAAAGGAGATAAAATCCTCTGCTCGAAGAAAAAAACCTGTTTTAGTTTTCACCTTCCATTTTAATGTAAATGAATCCGCCAATTCCTTAGCATGCATTAAATCAGGGTCATCACTTACTTCCACACCGCCTGCTGCAGGAAGCTGACAAGCAGCTGCAATTCCTTCTAGAAAAGTAGATTTACCACTGCCATTTTCTCCAATAAAGATAGTTATAGGTTTATTGAAATGAATGGACTGAAATTTTTCAAAGATCGGTAATGAAAAAGGATAATCACGTCTAGAGTCTATCCCCTTCCATTGTATGGAGTTAATAAACACAGCTTTGCCACCCGCCTTCATTTTAAAAAAAACCGCAGTTCTTCTGCGGTTTTCGTTATTTTGCTTTAATACGGCCTGTCCACTTCTTAAAGCCGCCTTGTAATTGATATAAGTCCTTATATCCTTTTCTGTATAGCATTTGAGCTACTCGAGCGCTTCTCATTCCGCTTTGACAATATAGGTATACAGGTTTGTCCGGGCGAATTTCTTTCATTCTCATTTTAATTTGGGATAGAGGAATATTTCGAGCACCGAGGATGTGACCGTTATCAAACTCATTTGGTTCCCTGACATCAATAAGCTGCGCTTTTCGGTAGCCTTCTTTGAACTGCTCCTCAGATAATGTTTTGACGATTCTTTTTTGTGCAAAATAGTTATAAAGAGTATAAGCAAGAATCGCAACTACTACGATGATAAAAAAATACCATTGTGACAATTTTTTTTGCTCCTTTCTACGAGTAACACTATATCTATTATATTCGTCAGAGCTTCATGAATCAAAACATTTTCTTAATTCGTTAAAAGATAAAGAAAGTTTCCTTACTAATATAAATAAATATTCATTTCAACAAAAATATTTATATTTTTATTACATGGAAAAAAGGTAGATTATCCTTTTATTATCGGGATTCAAATTGATTTTTCTTTTGCAACATGGGAAATTATCTAATTTTCCGGGTTTCTTCACTTTAATCATAGTTTCTCTCCTTCAAACTCTTAAATTTGCTTTATTCATCATTTGACAAAAAGGGACAAATGCCACCCTGAAAACTATATGTAGTATATATTTATGTTTTTTAGATACTATATGTTGATTTCGGAATTGGATTTATGATACTTTATTATAAGTAAATACATCTAAGAGTTGACCTGCTAGAGTTAGAAATTGATAGATATATGAAGGAGTTGTCAAAATGTCTGTTGCGTTTACCACAAAAATGAATATTGATATGGAGAGATTGAATAAGGATATTAGTCTATTTCCTCAAGTACATCCGATTTCTTCCGACATGCACATCACCCATAAAGGGGTATCCCGCCTTGTTATGATTGACCGCTATGCATTCAAGGATACAAAAAAAATTACTCTTACTGCTGGTGATTTCGTTGTTTTAACTATCAAAGAAGATCCTAAATTCCCTGCCAGAGGATTAGGATTCATCCAAGATATAGATTGGGAAAAAAATGTTGCTAAAGTTTTGATTGATGAGGAGTATCGAAGCGCACTGGACGATCCAGACGAAATCGAAACAGGCTTAATTGTTCGCTCTATTGACGTAATTGAAAAGCCTTTAGAAGTTTACTATGAGCAAATTGCGAAACGTAACGCAACAGGTTTAGCATCTGTTGAGAAAACAGAGGAAAAGCGTAAAGAATGGTTTGAGAAATTCTATCAAGAATTAGTAAACTTAAATTTTGTCCCCGCCGGAAGGGTATTATATGGCGCGGGAGCAGATACGGATGTAACGTATTTTAATTGTTACGTGATGCCGTTTGTTGCGGATTCCCGCGAAGGTATTTCTAATCACCGGAAGCAAGTAATGGAAATCATGAGCCGAGGCGGCGGTGTCGGAACAAACGGCTCAACCCTTCGCCCACGAAATACATTAGCAAAAGGAGTAAATGGAAAATCATCAGGCTCTGTCTCATGGCTGGATGATATCGCAAAACTGACACATCTTGTTGAACAAGGTGGTTCAAGACGTGGTAAATTAGCTTAAGTGCCTCGTCTATAAATAAACCTCGTGAATTGCTGGGAACTCTTTTTATGACTTACTGGCTACAACGTAACTGGAAACGGTATGCGTGAATGCTTAAAAACAGTAAGTGGATAAAGACAATCAGCAGCCAAGCACCTGTTAAATGGTGAAGGTTCAACGACCATCGAAAGCACACAATTTTTGTGGAAGTGAGTAGAGTAGGAATGAAGTGATTCCGAAGAGCGAGGACACTCAGAGGAGTGTAAGATATGGTCTGAACTCTAAGGTGACTTAGAGAGTTGATTTAACGAATCAACGTAACACTTTGGCTCAAATGATTATGTTGTCTGCATGGCATCCGGATATTGTGGAATTCATTATTTCCAAAATGCAAAATCCTCGTATACTTAGATATTTGCTTGAGACAACTAATGATGAAACCATCAAAAAACATGCAAAAGAAAAGTTGAAATTTACACCGTTAACGGAGCAAGAAAAAGCAATGTACCAAGGAATATTGAACTATAAGTCGATACCTGGTCTTGGCGGTTTCAGCGAAAGCATCTTACAAGATGCTCAGGAAAAATTAACTACCGGTGGAACATATACGGTCCATAATCCAGAATTCTTATCGGGTGCAAATATTTCTGTATGTTTGACAAAAGATTTCATGGATGCTGTTGAACAAGATGCTGAATATGAGCTTCGTTTCCCTGATGTTGAAAATTACAGTCCAGAAGAAATGGAGATTTATAATCAAGAATGGCATAAAGTTGGAGATGTTCGTGAATGGGAAAAACTAGGGCATAAAGTCAAAACATACCGGAAAATGAAAGCAAAAGAATTGTGGAATTTAATCAATATATGTGCCACATATTCAGCAGAACCAGGTATTTTCTTTATTGATAATGCAAACGACATGACCAATGCAAAGGCATACGGACAAAAAGTCGTAGCGACAAACCCATGTGGGGAACAACCACTGGCTCCATTTAGTGTCTGCAACTTAGCTGCAGTGAATTTAGCACAAATGGCAGACAAAGAAAATAAAACTGTTAATTTTGAAAAGTTGAAGAAAACGGTTGAAATTGGCGTAAGAATGCAGGATAACGTGATTAATGCAACACCATATTTCCTGGAAGAAAATAAAAAGCAAGCACTAGGTGAACGCCGCGTGGGTCTTGGTGTAATGGGACTTGCTGACTTATTGATTTACTGTGAAAAAGAATACGGCTCTGAAGAAGGAAACATTCTTGTCGATAAGGTAATCGAAACGATTGCTACCACAGCATATCGTGCTTCCATTGAACTTGCAAAAGAAAAGGGAAGCTTCCCATTTTTAGTGGGAGAAACAGAAGAAGAAACAATCAGATTGCGCCATGCGTTTATCCAGACAGGATATATGAGTAAAATGCCAGAAGACATTAGACAATCGATTCTAGTTAATGGAATTCGTAATTCCCATTTATTAACCGTTGCCCCAACCGGATCAACAGGAACCATGATTGGCTGTTCAACAGGCTTAGAACCCTATTTCTCCTTTACTTACTATAGAAGCGGACGCCTAGGTAAATTTATTGAAGTAAAAGCAGAGATTGTTCAAGAATATCTTGATAAACATCCGGAAGCAGATCCTAATCAACTGCCAAGCTGGTTTACAACTGCGATGGAGCTTGCACCAGAAGCACATGCAGATGTTCAGTGTGTGATTCAACGATGGATTGACAGCTCTATTTCGAAAACGGTAAATGCTCCTCGAGGATATACCGTAGAACAGGTGCAACAGGTCTATGAACGTCTCTATAAAGGTGGAGCAAAAGGCGGAACAGTATATGTTGACGGCAGCCGCGATTCTCAAGTTCTAACATTAAAGGCAGAAGAAAATCATTTTGATGAAGATGTTAACGTAAAAGAACAGGAAAAACCGGCAGTTGTTCTAGTGGATACTATCCAAGATTTACGTTCAACAAGTGTCACAATTGGATCAGAAATTGGAAATACATGTCCGGTATGCCGAAAAGGAACAGTAAAGGAAATTGGCGGATGCAATACTTGTGATAATTGCCATGCCCAATTAAAATGTGGCTTGTAATACCCAAACAATGAGGAGTTAAGCTTATTGCTTAGCTCCTTTTTTCTGTTTTTGGGTCATTTTTATATAAGCAATCAAGTTCTAATTTCCTTTCCACATTCTTAAAAATATATAAATACTATTGAAGGGGATGGGGATATGGAGATTGATGGTGTCTTTTCTGGAGGTGGGATCAAAGGATTAGCATTAATAGGTGCATACGAAGAACTAGAAACAAGGGGATTTACCTTTAAACGAATTGCTGGTACGAGTGCGGGATCTATCATTGCAGCACTGGTTGCTGCAGGTTATACAGGTGAGGAGTTAAGAAAATTAGTTGCAGAGGTCAATCTTCCTCAATTTCTTGATGCAAGAAAAACTTGGCTTCCTTTGCCTTTTACAAAGTGGCTATTTTTATATTGGCGCTTAGGATTATACCGTGGTAAAAAGTTTGAAGATTGGTTAACCACGAAATTAGCGGAAAAAGGAGTGTATACCTTCGCAGATTTGCCGAAGGAAAAGCTGAGAGTTGTTGCCTCCGACTTAACAAATGGGAGATTATTAGTACTGCCTGACAATTTAGTAGATCTCGGAGTTCCGATAGACAGCTTTCCTGTCGCGAGGGCAATCAGAATGAGCTGCAGTATTCCATATTTTTTTGAACCAGTCAAACTAAGATCTTTAGATGGTACGAATATCATCGTAGATGGAGCTGTGTTGAGCAATTTTCCCATGTGGCTATTTGTAAGTGAAGGGGAAAAGAGGGTCCGACCAGTTGTTGGTATATCTCTAAGTTCTAAATTAAAAGATCATCCAAAGCATAAGATAAAAAATGGTTTTCAATTATTTGGTGCACTATTTGATACAATGAAGGATGCGCATGACACGAAATATATCTCTAGACAAATTGAAAAGGATATTATCTTTATTCCAACAGATAACTTTACATCTATCGAATTTGATTTAGTAGCAGAAAAAAAAGACGCCCTCATTGAATTAGGACGTGTGCGTACGAAAGAATTTTTAAAGAAATGGACATATTAATAGGTTTAAAAAAATAGCTGTGTTCGCAAAGATTGTTGCTTTTCGTATAAGTATATAATCCCGGATAGGATTCGTGCTCTTTTCTACATTCCGTTTTTTCATTTGATGGTAGAAAATTACCGTAAATATCCTACTGCCGATTTTTACTCATATGTAATAGCAACAGGTTAAAATCGGCTTTTGGATTTACACAAAGTTTAAGAAAAGTGCCTAAAAAATTGCACGATTCTTCTTTTTTCCCTTTTTCCCTTCAATTACGGTAAGTTGGACATCTGATTTTTTGCGAATTGGCTTTTTACGTGCCTGTACGGGAGATTTTCCAGATGCCTGCCGTTTTTTTAAACGTTTTTTTGATTTACGCGCTGCTTTTATGAAACTTCTTTGTTCCTTTGCGTTTGATTTTTTACTGGACCATAATCGATAAATGAAAAATATAGCTGCAAGTACTAAGACAGTAAGTATTACTTGCTTTATAAGGGAAGCAGGGTTAGTCAGTAATAACGTACCAAAGCCAATGATTGCTAGGAGAAAGATAACACCGATTAGACTATTTCTTATGTGCAAATAAGCCACCTCCGTTTAAGCATCATAAGCATTGTTTCCTCAAAATCATCCTTTTATACCAATTTTTTATACCTATTAAATGAGTTTCTGTACAAAAATATGTTTTTTAAATATACCTATTCTGCATGGAGTGAGTATTGAAGAATAAACATCACGCCATGCAGAAAGATGATTTATTACAAGGACATATTCGGTTTTTCCACTGAAATGTCCTCATTCTCATTTTCCACTCTTAGCAATTCCTTAAAGGATGCAATTGCCACCTCTACCTGATCATCACTGGGTTCCTTTGTTGTAAGCAGTTGAAGCCATAGACCAGGATATCCAAGGTATCTAAGAACAGGAATATCACGTAATTTATTTGTAAATTGCAAAACCTCAAAGGAGACTCCGAGAACAACCGGTATTAGCGCAATTCGATCCACAATTCTTAGCCACAATGGACTTGTTGGAACGAATAAATATATAATTACGCCAATGAAAACTGTAAATAAAATAAAACTACTCCCGCAACGATAATGTAAACGTGATTGGGATTGAACATTTTCTACGGTTAAATCCAAATGATGTTCAAAACAATTAATGACCTTATGCTCTGCCCCATGATATTGAAAAACACGTTTTATAAGAGGGGTCATGGAGACAAAATAAATATATCCTAATAACAGAATTAACTTGAATAACCCTTCCAGCAATACTTGAGTGATATCGTTTGAAAAGATAGGTTTAAACAGTGCAGCAAGAAATACTGGTACAAGTGTAAAAACAAATTTACCAAATAAAAAAGAGAGGACGCCAAGGGTTGCTACGCCTAAGACCATGGTTGTTTTAGAAACTTTTTCCTCTTTTAATTTAACATCATCTTTAGGGTCCACATCATATTTTTCACTGGAAAAGCTTAAGTGCTGGGAGCCGTTTGCACTTGCTTCAATGATTGCAACAATCCCTCTAAGAAAGGGTATCTTTTTTAACATTTGAAGTGCGGGTCTCGATTTGCGGGGCAAATAAAAATATTCAATGGAAGAATCCTTTCTTCGAACAGCCGTTACGCTTTGATTTCTCCCACCAAACATTACTCCTTCTATTACTGCTTGCCCACCATAAGATGGAGCTTTTTGTTTATCCATTAAAGTCACCAGCCTAATTATCTAATGTAAAGTCGTTTCTTTTTATACACTCAATACAAATAAGAAGTTACATTCATTTTACTAAAAAAATTGAAATACGACTAGCTGAAATAGATATGGTTATTCTACTAATAGGGACTTTGGTACAGCTTGTGTCAAGGTTTCTATATTTTTTGGAGGTGAAATAATGGCTTCTCATCATGAAGAAACATTGTTAAATGAGTCCGGATCATTTTCAAAGATGGTGGTTATTACAGGTTTTTTTGGTGGTATATTGTGGAGTGCAATAGGATATTTTGCTTACTATTTAAATTTTATAAAAGTAGAGCCAAACATTATTTTAGAACCTTTTACAGTAGGAACCTGGAGGGAAAGCTGGATAGGAATTGTGATCTCGATATTCGCTTACGGAATTATTTCCATTGTTGTGGCTTTCCTTTATTATGCGATATTAAAAAAGTTTAAAACCGTGTGGGTGGGTGCGGTATATGGAATTGTTTTATTTTTAATTGTATTTATTATTTTGAATCCTATTTTTCCAAGTATGAAACCATTTTTTAAGTTAGATGTAAATACAATCATTACAAGTGTCTGTCTATATCTAGTTTACGGAGTGTTTATAGGATACTCTATCTCCTATGAACAACAAGAAAGGAGTCATTACCGTGATAAAAATAAAGAGATGAAAAGTTAATGAACTTTTGTAAGGGTTCATCTAGTTTCATTTTCATTGTTTATGATAGAATGAATATGTTGAACATTCTTACATAAAAAGGTGTAGAAAATGAAAAAAATCCTTGTTTTAAATGGTCCCAATTTAAATTTGCTTGGCAAAAGAGAGCCTAATATTTATGGTAACAATACGCTTGAATATTTAATTGAGCATTTACAGAAGGTAGGTACATCCTACGGTGTAATGATTGATGCCTTTCAATCCAATCATGAAGGTGACCTTATAGACCAAATTCATCATGCAGAAGAGGAAAACTATACAGGGATTATTTTAAATCCTGGAGCATTTACCCATTATAGTTATGCGATTCGCGATGCGATTGCTTCTATCCAGGTTCCCGTTGTTGAAGTGCATATTTCAAATGTGCATGCAAGGGAAGCATTCCGAAGAGAGTCCGTTACTGCACCTGTTACCGTTGGTCAGATTGTTGGTTTTGGTTTTTTTGGTTATGAATTGGCTCTGAAAGCTGTGGTTGAATACATAAAAAGGGGAGATTGAAGATGGGAAAACTGGAAAAACTACGGAAGGCTTTGCAGGGAAACGGAATAGACGGTATTTTAATAACAAGTCCTTATAATCGCAGATATGTTTCCAATTTCACTGGTACTGCTGGAGTTGTGCTCATAACCGAAGACAAAGCATTGTTTATTACGGATTTTCGTTATATTGAGCAGGCATCGAAACAGGCAGTAGGCTTTACCATTGTTCAACATAAAGGCCTAATTCATGAAGAAATAGCCAGCCAGGTGAAAAATCTAGGCATCAGGAGATTAGGATTTGAACAGGATTATATGACGTATTCTTCTTTCCAAACATATGAAAAAGCGATCCAAGCAGAATTAGTACCAGTCTCAAACCTAATTGAAAATTTACGCTTGATTAAGACGGAATCAGAGATTAAGATATTAAAGGAAGCTGCCGACATAGCAGATGCGGCATTCAAACATATTATAGATTATATTAAACCGGGATTGACAGAACTTGAAGTTTCGAATGAACTTGAGTTTTTTATGAGAAAATGTGGAGCTACGTCCTCGTCTTTTAACACTATTGTTGCTTCCGGAGTGCGATCTGCACTGCCACATGGAGTTGCTAGTGAAAAGGTTATTGAAAAAGGCGATTTTGTAACATTAGATTACGGTGCTCTTTATAAGGGGTATGTGTCTGATATTACCCGAACAGTAGCTGTTGGTGAGCCATCGGAAAAGCTAAAAGAAATTTATAACGTTGTATTGGAATCCCAATTACTTTCTATTGAAAAAATCAAACCTGGAATGACAGGGAAGGAAGCCGATGCCATTGCACGTGATTATATCTCCAGTCATGGTTATGGCGAATACTTCGGACATTCCTTAGGACATGGAATTGGCCTAGAAGTGCACGAAGGACCATCCTTATCTGTACGATCTGATGTAGTTTTACAACCAGGAATGATGGTAACTGTAGAGCCAGGAATTTATATTCCAGGACTAGGCGGCGTTAGGATAGAAGATGATACATTGATCACTGAAAACTCTAACGAAACGATAACACATTCAACAAAGGATTTAATAATTCTATAGAATGGATGCACAACGGAAATTTCTACACCGTAGAATTTGTCATATAAATGAGGAGGAAATAGAGTATGATTTCTGTAAATGATTTTCGCACAGGTTTAACCATTGAAGTAGATGGAGGTATTTGGCGTGTAATGGATTTCCAACACGTAAAACCAGGAAAGGGAGCGGCTTTTGTACGTTCTAAACTTCGTAACTTAAGAACTGGTGCAATCCAAGAGAAAACATTCCGTGCCGGCGAAAAAGTAGAGAGAGCTCAAATTGATAACCGTAGAATGCAATATCTATATGCGAATGGTGATTCTCACGTATTTATGGATAATGAATCATATGAGCAAATCGAACTGCCAACAGCGGCAATTGAATATGAATTAAAGTTTTTAAAGGAAAATATGGAAGTAAATATTATGATGTACCAAACTGAAACACTTGGGGTTGAACTTCCAAATACAGTTGAATTAACTGTTACTGAAACGGAACCAGGAATTAAAGGAGATACAGCTTCCGGCGGTTCAAAACCTGCTACTGTAGAAACAGGTTTAGTTGTTCAAGTTCCTTTCTTTGTGAATGAAGGCGACAAGCTAATTATCAATACAACTGATGGTTCATATGTTTCAAGAGCCTAACTACAAATGAAAAATAGGAAGAAATCGAAAGCAATTTCGATTTCTTTTTTTATGCCTATTTTTCTAAGTCATAATTTTGAAAGAATCGAATACATTTAGTATCGGGAGGACTGGTGAAAATAGTAGTTCATTTTCACTTGTACAAAGGAGGAATCAATGATGGAGAATATATTATCCTTATTGCCAAAAACAATTTCCGAAAAAATAGAAGAATTACCGACTCCCATATTACATTCCTTGGAAGAAATTCGTATTCGAATCAGTCGTCCTTTAGAAGTAATAGCAAAGAATGAACCTTTATTTCTTCCTTATATTGTATTAGAAGAGGATGCTGAGCAATTCCTAAATAGAATAGCGAATCATTCATTTTACACATTAGATGAAGAATTAAAAAAAGGTTATATCACTATTAGCGGTGGGCACCGAGTGGGGCTAGCAGGTAAAGTCATCCTTGAAAATGGTTATGTAAAAGCTATTAGAAATTTATCCTCCTTTAATATTAGGATTGCCAAAGAAAAGATTGGGGTTGCGGAAAGCTGTCTTCCCTATCTATATCAAAATAGATGGCAACATACGATGATTATCGGACCGCCGCAAACGGGCAAAACTACTTATTTGCGGGATATTGCAAGAATCATTTCAACTGGTTCAAAGGACAAGCATATACCGCCAATGAAGGTTGGGATTGTGGATGAAAGATCAGAAATCGCAGGATGTGTAAGAGGGGTTCCGCAATTACAATTTGGTCCAAGAGTAGACATACTGGATGCTTGTCCGAAGGCAGAGGGAATGATGATGATGATACGTTCCATGAGTCCCGATGTGTTAATAGTAGATGAAATCGGTAGAGAAGAAGACAGTAAAGCGATTATGGAAGCAATAAATGCAGGAATAACATTAGTGATGACTACTCATGGAAAGTCATTAGAAGAAATTCAAAAAAGACCTATTGTGAAAGATATTTTGCAGCTCCAAGTATTTGAGAGGTTTATTGAATTATCACGTTCAAACGGTCCTGGAACCATTAAATCCATTAAGGATGGACATGGAAATGCACTCAGAATAAAAGCAGGTGTTTCCTCATGATAAAAATTATAGGTGCCCTTTTTATTATCTTATCAACAACTTGGGCAGGGTTTGAAATTTCTAGACATCTAACAGAGCGACCAAAGCAATTACGATGGTTTAAATCAGCATTGCAATCGCTTGAAGCAGAAATTATGTATGGCCATACTCCACTTCATGAAGCAGCAAGAAAGCTTTCAACTCAATTTCCAAAACCACTTTCTATTTTTTTTTCTTCCTTTGCTAGCAAATTGCTCACCGTTGAAACTACTGTGAAAAATGCATGGGAAGCAAGTTTACAAGAAATCTGGAAGATGACATCTCTGAAGCAAAATGAGTATGAGATATTAGCTCAATTTGGAGAAAATTTAGGGAAGCATGACCGTTTTACGGAACAAAAAAATATAAATCTCACTATTACACATTTGGAAAGGGAAGAGGCGGATGCATACGACAGACAGCAGCGTTATGAAAAAATGGTGAAAAGCATGGGGTTCTTGTCAGGTTTATTAATTGTCATTTTATTGATGTAGCAAGAATGGAGGAGAAATAGTGGGGATTGATGTTGATATTATATTTAAAATAGCGGGAGTAGGAATTGTAGTCGCATTTCTGCATACCATTTTGGATCAAGTCGGCAAAAAAGAGTACGCCCAATGGGTAACACTATTTGGATTTATATATATTTTGTTTATGGTTGCATCTATTGTTAGTGATTTATTTGGAAAAATTAAATCCGTGTTCTTATTTCAATAGAGGAATTGTTCTTATCTTTTTGAAAAAAGGAGGGCTTAAGGATTGAAATTATTCAAATAGTGGGAATTTCCCTTATTACAACCTTTTTAGCTTTGATTATTAAAGAACAAAAACCAAATTTTGCATTTTTATTAGTTTTATTTGTTGGATGTGCCATCTTTTTGTTTTTAGTAGATCAATTAAGAGAAATCGTACAAATGGTACAAAGAATTGCTTCAAATGCAAATGTTAATACAATTTATGTCGAAACCATATTAAAAATAATCGGAGTTGCCTATATTGCAGAGTTCGCATCCCATATTTCAAAGGATGCCGGCCAAGGTGCAATGGCAGCAAAGGTAGAATTAGCAGGAAAAATTATTATTTTAGCGATGTCGATTCCCATATTAAGTGTACTTATTGAGACTGTCATCAATCTTATTCCAAAGGGATAATCCAAAAGATGGAGTAAAGAGGTGAAAGGAATTTGCGGCAATGGAAGCAGTTATTAATTGTATTATTTCTATTTTCAATCGGACAAAACACGGTGATGGCAGCAACGGATGAAAACAATGGTGATGCGTTACAGGAGAAGCTTGTTAATGAACAAATGAATGATTTAGGAATAGACGAACTTACGGGATATTGGGAAAAGATTGTGGATGAATATGGAGGTTTTTTACCAGATAGTCAAAAAGGGAGCTTAGTAGAATTTATAAAAGGGGATAAGAGTTTTTCTTTAAATCAATGGTTACATGGGATTCTAAAATTTATGTTTCAGGAAATCGTTACGAATGGGAAGTTACTAGGGTCCTTAATCATTTTAACAATCTTTAGTTTATTTCTACAATCTTTGCATAATGCATTTGAACAAGGGACTATCAGTAAGGTAGCCTATTCAATCGTATTTATGGTATTAATTATCATTGCTCTCAATAGCTTTCATGTTGCTATAAATTATACAAAAGATGCTGTAAGTACAATGATTAATTTTATACTGGCGCTGATACCACTTCTATTGGCTTTAATATCCACCTCTGGAGGCATTACATCTGCTGCGTTTTTCCATCCTGTGATTATTTTCCTCATGAATACAAGCGGCATACTCGTTCAATATGTTGTTTTGCCCCTACTTTTATTATCAACATTATTAAGCATAGTCAGTACGCTTTCCGAGCAATATAAAGCAACACAATTAGCACAGCTTCTAAGAAATTGCTCTATCGGTTTATTAGGTATCTTTATGACGATTTTCTTAGGGGTCATTTCCGTACAAGGGACTGCAACTGCTGTAACCGATGGCATATCTATTAGAACAGCAAAATTTGTCACAGGAAATTTCATTCCTGTAATAGGAAGAATGTTTACGGATGCGGCCGATACGGTAATCAGCGCTTCCGTACTATTGAAAAATACATTGGGAATTGCCGGTGTCGCCATCGTTTTAATTATTGCAGCCTTTCCGGCTATAAAAATTCTTGCCTTAGCTTTTATGTTTAAATTTACTGCTGCCATCCTACAGCCTGTTGGAAATGGTCCTGTCATTGCTTGCTTAGATACAATCAGCAAAAATATGATCTATGTATTTGCCGCTCTAGCCATTGTCGCAATTATGTTTTTTCTGAGTCTTACCATCATTATTACCGCTGGAAATATAACCATGATGATGAGATAAAAAAACAATAAATTTACCAGAATGGAGGTAACTCCATGCATTTCTTAACAGAATGGATCATGAATATTATTGTGTTTATCCTTTTAGCTATGATTGTGGACATGCTGCTTCCAAGTTCCGCGATGAAAAAATACACAAAATTAGTTACTGGGTTGCTATTAATCGCCATCATTTTAACACCAGTTTTAAAGATTTTTTCTCAAGACTTTGATAGTTTAATGGATCAAGTATCTGCAAAATCGATTGTAAACAAAAATAAAGTAGAAAATTTAATAGAAATGAAAAAAAAAGAAATACAAGCATCCCAAGATGCATATAAATTAAAACAAGTGGCTGTCCAAATGAAAAAAGAAGTGAATAAGGAGTTGATAGACCGTTTTGGAAAAAGCATAGATGGTGATATCTCCATAACATTGAAAGATCAGGGAAAGGTTTCGGTAGATAATATTGATAAAATCGTTCTTTATCTAAAGGATGAAGAGGATGACAACGCAGTAGCAGCCATTGAACCTATCAAAATTGATACACAAAAACCAGTTGATAATCAAAATTCCGCAGAAGCAGATAGCATAATCACATTTCTAACTAGTAAGTGGAACATAACGGACCAATCGATAGAGCTACATTTTGAAAGGGGGGACAAGTAGCTAAATGAGCGAAAAGAAAGGGCCCTTCGACTGGATAAAGGAAAAGTTGTTTGCCTCACAGGAACAATCGGGAGGCGGAAAAAAAAATACAAAGCTTCAATACTTTTTAATTCTGCTGCTCTTTGGGGTTGCCATCATGCTGATTAGTAATATTTGGAGTAAAAACCAAAACGATACTTCTTCCACACCTGTCTTAAATCAGCCCAATGAACAGAAAGATGTAGCCACTTTTGGAACTGGTTCATCAAAGAAACAGGCAAAAACGATGAAAGACTATGAGGAACATTATGAAAGTGAACTAAAAGATGCATTGGAACAAATAGACGGTGTAGGAAAGGTAAAAGTAGTGGTCAATGTTGGATCAACGGAAAGCAAAGTATACGAAAAAAATACTACTACTCAAAATCAAACTACAACGGAAACAGATCAAAATGGCGGTGAACGAAAGGTAGAAGACCTTTCGCAGGATGAAAAATTAGTGATCATCCGCAATGGAGAAAATGAGACTCCTATTGTTACAGAAACAAAGAAACCTAATATCGAAGGCGTTCTAGTTGTAGCAGAAGGAGCAAAAAATATAACCATTCAAAGATGGGTGAAAGAAGCAGTAGCCAGAACATTTGATGTTCCGGATTATAAGGTAACCGTATTACCGAAAAAAAATTAAGGGGGAATTACCATGTTACTTAAAAAACAAACTGTTTGGTTATTAACAATGCTTAGTCTTGTCGTAGTTCTATCAGTCTATTATGTTACTTCGGAGCCTAAATCAACAAATGATCTTGCGATGGTAGATAAAAACGGCGAAAAAACAAATGATAAAGCAAATTCTTCCACATCGAAAAAAGGTGAGAAGGTGAATATTTCTACTCAAGTAGCCGGTGATCAAGCATTTGAGGCAATGCGTCTGTCAAGAGATGATGAAAGAAGTAAATTAAAAGAACAATTAACGAATAAATTAGCCACTTCCAATCTATCTGCTGAAGAAAAAAATAAAGCATATGATGAAATGAAAAAACTCCAGGACACTGCTCAGCAGGAACAAGTACTGGAAACTCTTATTAAATCACATGGTTACCAAGATGCACTAGTACAATCTGACGGTACAAATATTAATATTACCGTAAAATCTAAGGAGAAAAGCACAGCTGCAGCAAACGAAATCATTAAACTTGTAGAACAACAAATAGGTAGTTCTCCACAAGTTGCAGTAGAGTTTCAAAAATAAGGGAAGCAAATTCCCTTTTTTTGTTGCCTAGGAACTTATTAACTCGAAACCCGTAGACAACTTTTAATAGTTGTCTCCTTTTAGTTTCAGCGCCTAACGACTAGCGGCTTTCTAATAGTCCTTACTGCGATAAGACTGTATCGGTAAAATTACATTTCAAATTTTACACATCCGTACGCCGATGTGCAAGGTGCTAGAGTATTTGTTCTTTTTATAAATTAATATTACACTTACTCGGGACAGTTGAATTTTTAATCCATGTTACGTATGATATTAGTAGTTAGTCCTAATTACTGTTATCCTTTTTTAATAGAGAAAGTTTATAATAATAGGAAACAGGGTAACAGCTATATCAAAATAAACATGGAAAGACTATTGATGATTCCATAAATTTTAGAAGAGGTGTAATATGTTTAAAATTCAAGAAATACGTGAAATTATTAAACTTGTTGATGGATCAAGTATTGATGAATTTGAATTCGAGGCGGAAGGCGCTTCATTAAAAATGAAAAAACGCTCTGGAGTTGCTGTAGTAGAAGCGCAAGTACAACCAGTTCAGCAACAATTGGTTCAAAGCGTACCACAAGCTGCAGTAGCAGCTCCTGTTGAAAATGCAATTACAAATCGAGTAGAGAGCAATGTTGAGCCAGCTCCAGCGCAAGATGCAAACTTACATAAAATTGTTTCTCCGATGGTAGGTACTTTCTATCAATCCCCATCACCTGATAAGGATGCTTATGTAAAAGTAGGATCCCAAGTAAAAAACGATACTATTGTATGTATCGTAGAGGCAATGAAGCTATTTAATGAGATTGAAGCAGAAGTAGAAGGAGAAATCGTGGAAATCCTAGTTAAAGACGGTCAGCTTGTTGAATACGGACAACCACTATTCTTGGTAAAGACGAAGTAAGGAGCGATCACGAGTGATAAAGAAAATTTTAATTGCCAATCGAGGAGAGATTGCTGTCCGAATAATTCGTGCATGCCGTGATTTAGGAATAGAGGCTGTATCAGTTTATTCGGAGGCGGATAAAGAAGCTCTTCATGTTCAAATGGCAGATGAAGCTTATTGTATCGGTCCAAAAGCTTCAAAGGACAGTTACTTAAATTTTACAAATATTATTAGCGTAGCCAAATTGACTGGTTGTGATGCTATTCATCCGGGTTATGGATTTCTTGCGGAAAACGCTGACTTTGCAGAGCTTTGCCGCGCTTGCAACATTACTTTTATAGGACCTAGCCCTGAAGCAATTTCTAAAATGGGTACGAAAGACGTTGCGAGAGAGACAATGAAGGCTGCCGGTGTTCCGATTGTCCCTGGATCACAAGGAATCATCGAGAGTATCGAGGAAGCTACGGAACTCGCGAATGAAATTGGATATCCTGTCATTATTAAGGCGACTGCCGGCGGTGGCGGAAAAGGAATTCGTGTCGCTAGAACAGAAGAGGAACTCAAAAAGGGTATTAATATTACACAACAAGAAGCCGCCACTGCATTTGGAAATCCAGGCGTATATATTGAAAAGTATATTGAAGACTTCCGTCATGTGGAAATTCAAATAATGGCAGACCAACATGGAAATGTGATTCACCTTGGAGAAAGGGATTGTTCAATCCAAAGACGTCTACAAAAATTATTGGAAGAAACGCCATCACCGGCATTAAATAGCGAAATCCGTGAAAAAATGGGTGAAGCAGCGGTAAAAGCCGCGAAAGCGGTTGATTATTCCGGTGCGGGTACAGTAGAATTTATATATGATTACAATCATCAAAAGTTCTACTTTATGGAAATGAATACTCGTATTCAAGTGGAGCATCCTGTAACTGAACTTGTAACTGGCGTAGATTTAATTAAAGAAATGATTTTCGTTGCTTCCGGTAAGCCTTTATCCCTGAAACAGGAGGATGTAACATTCAATGGATGGGCGATTGAATGTCGTATTAATGCAGAAAATCCCGAGAAAAACTTTATGCCGTCTGCGGGAAAAATTAATATGTATTTACCGCCTGGTGGTTTAGGAATTCGTGTGGATTCTGCAGCATATCCTGGTTATACTATCCCACCTTATTATGATTCTATGATTGCAAAAGTGATCTCATATGGTGCTACTCGGGAAGAAGCTATTGCTCGAATGAAACGTGCTTTAAGCGAATTTGCGGTTGAGGGTGTTAAAACAACTATTCCTTTTCATTTGAAGTTATTAGAAAATGAAGTATTTGTATCCGGAGATTTTAACACGAAGTTTCTCGAGAAATATGATGTAATGAAATAATGCTCTATGGAGGTGTTGACATGGTAGAAACAAATCCAATGTTAGAGATGGAAACAGTAAATAATGAGCTTGGCAAGGTAGAAATCGCTCCAGAAGTCATTGAGGTTATTGCCGGTATTGCAGCGTCAGAAGTAGAAGGTGTTGCACAAATGCGCGGAAACTTTGCAAGTGGTGTGGCAGAGCGTCTAGGCAGAAAAAATCATGGCAAAGGTGTAAAAGTCGATTTAGCGGAAGATGGCATTAAAGTGGATGTATACTGTATTATGAATTTCGGTGTCTCGATTCCGACTGTTGCACAAAAAATTCAAGATAATATACGACAAGCTTTAGTGAATATGACAGCTTTAGTTGCAGATGAAGTAAATATTCATATTGTTGGGATTCAATTTGAGAATCTGAAGCATGAAAGCGAAATCGATGCAGAGCTTTCATAATTAAATGAGGTTTTCCTTTAAGTGTCTGGCACCATAGTTACTCAATACTTAGGATGATACATTCTATTATTGATGTTGGTGTCAGGCACTTATTGTTTTTTCGAAAAACATAAATTATTTATTGATTTTTTACAAAACATTCGGAGGTTCTCCTTTTTATGATATTATCTTTTATGGTAACACTTTGAATGTAATACAATAAATTTGCGCATAAAAAGATATACCTAATATTTTTACAATCAAAAGGAGAAATACATAATGATGAAAAGAAGAACAGCAAGAGAAAAAGCTCTTCAAGCATTATTTCAAATAGATATGAATGAAGCGAGTCCAGAGGATGCTATGAATAATATCCTGCAAGGTGCACCCGTAGATCCATATCTTTCTGAATTGGTTCATGGAACTTCCAAAAATTTAAAGGAAATTGATGAAATCATATCCAATCACTTAGAAAATTGGTCTGTTAATCGACTAGCTAAAGTGGAATTGAATATTTTACGGTTGGCAGTATATGAATTGAATTATGTCTCTGATGTTCCAGCGAATGTAGTAATCAATGAAGCATTGGAGATTTCAAAGCGTTTTGGAGATGAGAAGTCCAGTAAATTTATTAACGGTGTTCTTGCGAAAATAAAAGATTCCATGAGTAAGTAAAGAAGAATTCTTATTCAGTCCTTTTCGCACAGAACATCATCCAATAAGGGGATGGGTCGAATGCCAGCGAAAATTATGGATGGTAAAAGAATTGCAGAAGAAATTCGTGAGGAAATAAAAAAAGAAGTGACAGATTTATCGAAAAAAGGAGTTATTCCTGGGCTTGCAGTTATCTTAGTTGGGAATAACCCTGCTTCAAGGACGTATGTAACAAATAAGCAAAAAAGTTGTCATGCATTAGGAATGAAATCAGTGTTAATCGAATTAAGCACAGAAATTACAGAAAATGATTTACTTCATAAAATCGAAGAACTAAATGAAGATAAATCAATCCACGGTATTTTGGTGCAGTTGCCTTTGCCAGCCCATATTAATAAAAAAAATGTAATCGAAAAGATTCATCCGGAAAAAGATGTGGATGGTTTTCATCCCATTAATATCGGTAAAATGATGACAGGCCAAGATACATTTTTGCCTTGCACACCATTTGGCATTATGGAAATGATCAAACACGAAAAAATTGACATTGAAGGAAAACATGTAGTCGTTATTGGCAGAAGTAATATCGTTGGCAAGCCTGCTGGTCAATTATTTTTGAACGAAAATGCTACGGTTACTTATTGTCATTCTAAAACAAAGAATCTGTCCCTATACACTAAACAGGCAGATATTCTTATTGCGGCTATTGGAAAGGCAAAATTTGTAACAGAGGATATGGTGAAGGAAGATGCAGTCGTAATTGATGTAGGGATGAATAGAGATCAGACCGGAAAATTATGTGGTGATGTTGACTTTGAACATGTTAAAAGTAAAGCCTCGTACATTACACCTGTTCCTGGTGGAGTCGGACCAATGACGATAACCATGTTGCTATTCAACACCTTAAAATCTGCGCAGAAGGTTTTACAAAGTCGCAATTGATGACAAAAAAGTGTATAATTAAAAGAAAAAGCTGTCTTCCAAAAAAATGCAGGAAGCAGCTTTTCTTCAAATAATAAGAAATATTATATTTATGAAATTTAATTTATAACGAGTTTATCTCTGTTTAGCTACAGCGCCTTTCGGCTTGCGAATGTGTACGTCTTCTCGTCTTCTCCGACGATAAGTCAACGTCAGGTTAAAATGGTAGTATTTCCCATATTTCGCAAGCTACCTCTAGGACAGTTTCCTTTATCTCAGTCAAAAGACTAAGTCCTTACGCTGGAGCTACGGAGCATACGCTTTTCTTAACCATAATTGTAGGTGTTATCATGTCAAATCAAAAATACTTAAGCGTTCAAGCTCTAACTAAATATATAAAAAGAAAATTTGATGCAGACCCTTATTTAACAGATATTTATGTTAAGGGGGAAATTTCGAATTGCAAACGGCATTCAAGTGGTCATATTTATTTTACATTGAAAGATGCAAAAGCAAGGATATTATCCGTTATGTTTTCTTCATCAGCGAATGCTTTGAAATTTGAACCGGAAAATGGGATGAATGTTTTAATAAGAGGCTCTATTTCTGTTTACGAATCAAGTGGTCAATATCAAATATATGTAAAGGAAATGCAGCCAGACGGAATAGGCAGTCTATATTTGGCGTACGAGCAGCTCAAAGAAAAACTTGAAAAGGAGGGACTTTTTTCTCTAGAAAGAAAACGTAAGATTCCTTCTTATCCTAAAGTAATCGGTGTTATTACCTCACCAACTGGTGCAGCGGTTAGAGATATTATCACGACAATAAGAAGGCGGTATCCAATTGGGGCTATAAATTTACATCCTGCACTTGTCCAAGGCGAAAATGCTGCAAAGTCTATTGTTAAAGCAATTCAAAAAGCGAATGAATTAAAGAGGGCGGATGTATTAATTATCGGTCGCGGTGGCGGATCCATAGAGGAATTATGGGCTTTTAACGAGGAAATTGTTGCAAGAGCAATCTTTTCATCCGATATTCCAGTAATATCTGCAGTTGGCCACGAAACGGATTTCACCATCGCCGATTTTGTTGCTGATTTAAGAGCGCCAACGCCAACTGGTGCAGCTGAATTGGCAGTTCCTCATATTGAAGAATTGATGGAAAGATTATTAAATAAGAAATCCAGATTAATTAGAGGGATGGCAGATAAATATCGCCATGAAAAGAAGCGTCTGGACTATATAGATAGATCCTATATTTTGAAGAATCCTCATTTGCTTTATCAGCAAAAAATGGAACATATTGATCGACTTACTGAAAGATTAACTCGTGAAAATCAACTTTTATATCAACGTGCAAAATCAGAATTACAGTTTTTAAAACAGCGACTTTATCGAAATCGTCCTTCCGAACAATTAATCAGGGAGAAGGAAGCTTGCGAACGCTTGGAAAAGGCACTGAAAAAAAATGTACAAATTATTTTGCGAAATAAAGAAAAGGATTTCTCTCAAATGGTAGGTACTTTACAAGCTTTAAGTCCTTTAAAAATAATGGATAGAGGATATAGCGTTACTTATACGAAAGAAAATTCTCTCTTAAAAAGTATTTCACAAACAAACACCGGCGATTCCATTTTAGTAAGAGTTTCAGACGGTACTTTAAATTGTACAGTCGATAAGATAGAAAGGAGTTTAGATAATGAGTGAAACCATTTCATTTGAAGAGGCTATGGAAAAATTAGAAGTAATTGTACAGCGGTTAGAAGAGGGGGATGTCCCTTTGGAAGAGGCTTTAAATATTTATAAGCAGGGAATGGAGCTATCTAAGCTTTGCCACGATAAATTAAAGAATGTCGAAGAGCAATTAGCAAAAGTAATTACAGATGATGGGGAAGAGGAGTTTATCATCAAGGAGGAAGAAGATTGAGTACAACTGAGTTGAACGTGTTTATGAAGGAATACATTGTTCAAATTGAAAAGGAATTATCAAAGCAAATTGATGTTTTAAATGCTCCATCCATCATAAAAAAAGCGATGGATTATTCCCTGCAAGCCGGTGGAAAAAGAATTCGGCCAATATTACTGTTATCTACATTACACGCGTTAAATCAAGAAATTAATAGAGGCTTGTCTTGTGCTTGCGCGGTTGAAATGATTCATACATATTCACTTATTCATGATGATCTTCCTGCAATGGATAATGATGATTTACGAAGAGGGAAACCTACAAATCACAAAGTTTTCGGAGAAGCAATGGCCATACTTGCTGGTGATGGTTTGTTAACTTACAGTTTTCAACGCATTGCAGAAGATCAACAACTTACAGCTCAAGAAAAAGTAGAACTTATCAAGCTGTTAGCAATGGCGGCTGGCGCTGAGGGAATGGTAGGTGGACAAGTAGCAGATATGGAAGGAGAAAACACAACTTTGTCCATTGACCAGTTAGAATATATTCATGCAAATAAAACTGGAAAATTAATTACCTTTTCGGTTGTGGCTGGAGCAATAATTGGTGGTGCAACTCAAAAACAGCAAGAATTGTTCAGTAAATTTGGCAATCATATTGGAATAGCTTTTCAAATAAGAGATGATGTTCTAGATATTGAAGGGGATCAAGCAATTATCGGTAAACCGGTTGGAAGTGACATAACCAATCATAAAAGCACATATCCTTCCCTTCTGTCTCTGGAGGGAGCAAAGGAACGGCTGCATTATCATATTAACCAGGCAAAGAAAATTCTAGAGCAAACAGGGTTGCGAACAGAGCTTCTTTTCCAGATGACGGATTTAATAGCTGTAAGAGATCGGTAAAGATTAACTCGCGGGTTCAAATTGAGAAGAATTGGATGTTATGTTATACTTAACGTGCTTATATAATCAATTTTACATATCCTAATGATTATTTATTTGTGTGAATGTTGCCGTTATCACATATGTGTTAGCGGCACTTTTTCCATTAGGAATAAATAATATAGCCTTTTATTGTAGAAAATGAGATTATTATTATAATCAGATATAGAGGAATATATATAGGAAAGTGAGTGATCCATTTTGGATCTATTATCCATTAAAGACCCTGCATTTTTAAAAAATATGAATATAGACCAATTAAAAGATTTTAGTGAAGAGATTCGACATTTCTTAATTGAAAAGATCTCGAAAACAGGTGGGCATATTGGGCCGAATTTAGGAGTTGTCGAATTAACGATAGCACTTCACAAATGCTTTAACAGTCCCACTGATAAAATTTTATGGGATGTTGGACATCAATCATATGTTCATAAAATATTAACTGGACGTGCAGATCAATTTGATACGCTAAGACAATTTAAAGGACTTAGTGGATTTCCTAAGATGGCAGAAAGTGAACATGACGTGTGGGAAACGGGACATAGTTCTACTTCTTTATCTGCTGCGATGGGAATGGCAATTGCAAGAGATATAAAGGGGGAAAAATCCTTTATAGTTCCTGTAATTGGTGATGGTGCATTAACGGGCGGAATGGCACTTGAGGCTTTGAATCATATTGGGCATGAACAAAAAGATATAATAGTCGTATTAAATGATAATGAAATGTCAATAGCGCCAAATGTTGGTGCTCTTCACAATGTATTAGGGAGACTTAGAACTGCCGGAAAGTACCGCTGGGCTAAAGACGAGCTAGAAAGTTTCCTTAAAAAAATCCCCGCAGTTGGCGGAAAACTTGCAGCTACTGCCGAGAGAATCAAGGATAGCTTAAAATATTTAGTTGTTTCCGGCATATTTTTTGAGGAATTAGGTTTTACTTATTTAGGTCCTGTAGATGGTCATAATTTTGAAGCATTATTTGAGAACTTTCAATATGCGAAAAAAACAAAAGGGCCTATTCTCTTACACGTTATCACCAAAAAAGGTAAAGGGTATAAACCTGCTGAGAATGATACGATTGGAACATGGCATGGTACTGGCCAATACAAAATCGAAACAGGAGATTTTATTAAACCTGTAAATGCTCCCCCTGCATGGAGTAAATTAGTGAGTGATACAGTATTAAAGCTTGCTAAAAAAGATAAAAGAATAGTGGCAATTACACCGGCAATGCCTGTAGGTTCCAAACTGGAAAAATTTGCAGAGCAGCTGCCGGACAGAATGTATGATGTAGGAATTGCTGAACAGCATGCTGCAACCGTTGCAGCAGGATTGGCTACACAAAAAATGAAACCCTTCCTTGCCATATACTCAACATTCCTACAACGCGCCTATGATCAGGTTGTTCATGATATTTGCCGCCAAAATCTAAATGTTTTTATTGGCATTGACCGTGCAGGATTAGTTGGTGCTGATGGAGAAACACATCAAGGTGTTTTTGACATCGCCTTTTTGCGCCATATTCCGAATATAGTTATTATGATGCCGAAAGATGAAAATGAAGGTCAGCATATGGTAAATACGGCAATTAAATATGATGGTGGCCCAATTGCTATGAGATATCCACGAGGGAATGGGATTGGCGTTCCGTTGGATGAAGACCTGAGACAAATTCCAATAGGCACATGGGAAGTGTTAAGAGAAGGTACGGATGCTGCGATTCTAACGTTTGGAACGTCTATACCAATGGCAATGGAAGCAGCAAACCGTCTGCAAAAACAAGGATATTCTGTTAAAGTGGTTAATGCTAGGTTTATTAAGCCATTAGATGAAAAAATGCTAAAAGGCATATTGGATCAAAATATGCCAATTTTAACGATAGAAGAGGCAGTGTTACAAGGCGGTTTTGGAAGCTTTGTAATGGAGTTTGCACATAATCATGGCTATTATCATAGTGTGATTGACAGAATGGGGATACCAGATCAATTTATTGAACATGGCAATGTAGATAAATTATTAGAAGAAATTGGGTTTACGGCCGAAAATGCAGTAAATAAAATTATCTCAATTTCTCCCAAAAAACAAAAAAGGGCATAATGATGAAAATGAAAAAGCAACGATTAGATATACTTCTTGTGGAAAGAGGGCTTATCGAGACGAGGGAGAAAGCGAAGCGGGCGATTATGGCAGGTCTCGTTTTCTCCAATGAAAATCGTTTAGATAAACCAGGAGAAAAAGTAAATGAAGATATACCCTTACAGATAAAAGGGAACGCTCTTCCGTATGTTAGCCGTGGCGGATTAAAGCTTGAGAAAGCATTAAAGGTTTTCGATGTGAAAGTACAAGATAAAATTTTATTAGATATTGGTGCATCAACAGGCGGATTTACGGATTGCGCATTACAGAACGGTGCAAAAATGTCCTATGCATTAGATGTTGGCTATAATCAGCTTGCATGGAAACTGCGGCAAGATGAACGGGTAGTGGTCATGGAAAGAACCAATTTTCGCTATGTAACTCCAGCAGATTTAATAGGGGACATGCCAAATTTTGCAACCATTGATGTCTCTTTTATTTCGCTATCTTTAATTTTACCTGTATTAAGAACACTATTAGTTCCTGATAGTGATATTATTGCTTTAATAAAACCGCAATTTGAGGCAGGAAAAGACCAAGTGGGCAAGAAAGGAATTGTTCGCGATAAAAGGGTACATGTACAAGTAGTGGAAAAAATTGTAGATTTAGCATTAGAACTTGGGTATAACACGGAGAATGTCTCTTATTCCCCGATAACAGGAGGAGAAGGAAATATAGAGTTTTTAATCCATTTAAAATGGTGCGGAGATTCTCGAGAAAAAGGACATAACCTTATACCTGGTGATATTAAGGAGCTAGTGGAAGAAGCACATATGGAATTATCAAAAGGAGCATCACACTGAGTGCTTCTTTTTTCTGGTATAAATATTTCTTTTTTTGAAATTGTATCTCAAAAATATCGCTAATCTGTTTTTTGTCAGTACAAGCTACTGTCAGTTAACGTATGATTAAGGACGCTTAGTTTTTGTTATTTGTATACAATTTTAAAGAAATAGGCTAACATGTTGATTAAATAGAGAAAATTTTTATGCTTCAGTATGAGGTGGTTAGGATGAGTAAGGGTCAACGATTAATTAAAATAAGAGAATTAATTACCACGTATGATATTGAAACACAGGATGAATTGGTAGATCGCTTGAAAAATGCAGGGTTTAATGTAACTCAAGCGACTATTTCACGCGATATTAAAGAACTTCACCTTGTGAAAATTCCATTAAACGATGGTCGATATAAATATAGTCTTCCTGCTGACCAAAGATTTAATCCTTTGCAAAAATTAAAAAGAAATTTAACAGATGCATTTATTAGCATCGATCATGCAGGTCATTTAATTGTTTTAAAAACATTGCCTGGAAATGCACATTCAATAGGCGCTTTGATTGATATTCTCGATTGGGATGAAATTGTTGGCACGCTTTGCGGAGACGATACATGTTTAATTATTTGCAGAGACGAGGAAAAATCAAGAATTATATCCGATAAAATTTTAGATATGCTTTAAAAATATTGAGGTGACTTTGCCTTGTTACAAGAATTAACTATTAGAAACTTTGCGATTATTGATGAATTGAATTTATCGTTTGAAAAAGGGTTAACCGCATTAACAGGGGAAACAGGTGCTGGTAAATCCATTATTATTGATGCTATCCATTTACTTGTTGGAGGCAGGGGATCAGTAGAATTTATTCGTCATGGAGAAAAAAAGGCAGAAATTGAAGGTTTGTTTACGATAAAAAACAATGAGCATCCATGTGTGGAACGTGCCCGTGAATTCGGCATCGAAATGGAAGATGGGATGATTGTACTGCATCGGGATATTTCCGTAAACGGTAAAAATGTGTGCAGAATCAACGGTAAACTCGTCACCATTTCCGTTTTACGTGAGTTTGGGAGCACATTAGTAGATATTCACGGCCAGCACGAGCATCAAGAATTAATGAATGAATCCTTGCATCTACAGTTGCTTGATCAATTTGGAAAGTCGGAAATTGAGAAGGCTATTGAAAATTACAGCGAAATTTATAAGAATTATGAACAAACCTTATCCCGCTTAAAGAAGCTTAGTGAGAACGAACAGCAAATGGCTCATCGACTGGATTTAATTCAGTTTCAATTACGGGAAATTCAAAATGCCGATCTTCAGTTGAATGAAGATGAGCAGCTATTAGATGAAAAAAGAAAGTTGATGAACTTTGAAAGATTATTCGATTCTTTAAAAACAAGTTTTGAAGCGCTGCAAGGAGAACAACGAGGGTTAGACTGGATTAGTTTGTTAATGACCCAGATGGAAACTGCAGCTGAGTTGAATAAAGAATATGAACCGATGCTGGAGTCCGTTTCTAACTGTTTTTATACGCTTGAGGATATTACAAGAAATTTAAGTGATGCATTAGATCATTTAGAATTTGAACCTGACCGCTTAAATGAGATTGAAAATCGATTAAACGAAATAAATCAATTGAAGCGTAAATATGGCCAGTCCATTCAAGGCATACTTGAATATGGGGCAAAAATAGAAGAAGAAATTGAAACCATTACAAACCGTGAAAGTCATATTGAAAAATTACAAAAGCGCTTATCAACCTTACAAAAGGATTTGTTTCTCGAAGGCAAACAGCTTAGCGATTTGCGGCGGAGATGGGCAAAAAGACTGACAGATGCAATTTCGAATGAACTAAAGCAACTCTACATGGATAAAACCATTTTTGAGGTTAAATTTCATCAAAGTGCTGAAAATTATTTAGATATGCAAGATATTCCTTTTAGAAAAGATGGCCTGGATTCAGTTGAATTTTATATTTCAACAAACCCAGGAGAGCCATTAAAGCCATTGGTAAAGGTAGCTTCGGGCGGTGAACTGTCCAGAATAATGCTGGCATTAAAAACCATTTTTTCAAAACATCAAGGAATTACTTCCATTATTTTTGATGAAGTTGATACAGGTGTAAGTGGTCGTGTTGCACAAGCAATTGCTGAGAAAATTCAACAAATTTCAGTAGATTCACAAGTCTTTTGTATTTCACATCTTCCTCAGGTTGCTGCAATGGCTGATACTCACTTATTTATTAAAAAGGAAACAGCAGGAGGCAGGACAAGAACAAGTGTACAGCAATTATCGCCTGAGGAAAAAATTACAGAAATTGGCCGGATGATTTCTGGGGTAGAAATAACCGATGTGACCAAGGAACATGCCAAAGAATTAATTGAATTAGCTTATACTATAAAAACTACATGAAAAGCTATCCATAATGGGTAGCTTTTTTTCATTAGCTCTTGTTATATTTCGAGCGTTTCAAGGCTAAATTAAAACTGTAGCAAAGAAAAGCAAAGGCCCAGTTTCGCTACGACAAATAAAAGACAAGAGATAAAATAAGTGTGGACTAGAAGCGAGGAGAGTGAAAAGTTTGAAATGGGAACTTCTTAGAAAAATGTTAGGCGGATTTCTCCTTGTTTCACTTTGTTTAATAGGGTTTTCTAAACCTTTTCAAGACTATCTCCACATTCCAAAAAGCATCACCATTTTACAAGGTGATGAGATAAACTTTGCAAAAGCAGCAGAAGTTTCAGCGAATATAAATCAAGATCGTGTAAGCGTACATGACGAAAAACAATCGCTTGCCATAAAAGGAAAAAAAGTTGGGCAAGATGAAATACTTCTCGAATTAGCAGGTCTGCCAATTAAAAAAGTAGATGTAAAAGTATTAAAAAACTTTCGAGTTATACCAGGTGGACAATCCATTGGGGTAAAATTAAATTCAAAAGGTGTGCTTGTAGTAGGACATCATTTGGTCGAAACAATAAATGGTAAAGTTTCTCCGGGAGATCAAGCAGGTATAAAGGTAGGCGACATTATCACTAAATTAAATGGACAGACGATTGAAAAAATGTCTGATGTGGCTCCATTTGTTCAAGAAGCAGGTGAAAAAGGAACACCCTTGAAAGTAACCATCCAACGTGATACTGGAAAATTCAACACAGAAATTAAGCCGCAAAAAGATGAATCGGAAAAGATTTATAAATTGGGATTGTATATTAGAGATTCAGCAGCCGGTATAGGAACGATGACATTCATTGATCCGAAATCAAAAAAATATGGTGCGTTAGGACATGTTATTTCGGATATGGACACAAAAAAACCAATAGTGGTAGAAGATGGTCAAATTGTTAAATCGACTGTTACATCCATAGAAAAAGGAAGTAATGGAAATCCTGGTGAAAAATTAGCACGTTTTTCGACGGATCGAGAGGTAATTGGTGATATAAAACAGAATAGTCCATTTGGGATATTTGGCAATTTACACAAAGTGATTAAGAACGGCAAATATGATAAACCATTACCGATTGCTTTATCTGATCAGGTAAAAGAAGGCCCAGCAAAAATACTAACAGTCGTAGATGGGGATAAGGTAGAAGCATTCGATATAGAAGTGGTAAGCACGATCCCACAAAAATTTCCTGCTACAAAAGGAATGATCATCAAAGTGACAGATCCTAAACTCCTTGAGAAAACTGGGGGAATTGTACAGGGAATGAGTGGAAGTCCAATTATTCAAGATGGGAAATTGATAGGTGCCGTAACACATGTTTTTGTAAATGATCCAACTTCCGGATACGGAGTTCATATAGAGTGGATGTTAAACAAAGCTGGCATCAACATATATAATGATAAAGAAAAAGCAAGCTGAAAGAGCCTCTCTCTTCGGCTTGCTTTTTTATTAGAAAGGACGCAGGGACGTAATAGTGAATTATTTCGAAATATGTTATTATAAAATAAAGATTTTTCGACAAATGCACTAATGTATATCGAAAACGGTCGAAAACAAGAGAATTTTAAAGAAAACAGAAGAAAAACTTATTTTTTCGGGAAAATTTCAATAAATAGAAGGAATTTAAATTGAATTGTCGAAAATGTTTATAGTACAAAATTGTAAAGGGATAAACTGAGGAGGAAACTGCTAGTGAAGAAAATTAAAGTTTTTGTCGTGGATGATAATCGTGAATTAGTATCATTATTAGAGGAATTTATTTCCTCTCAAGATGATATGGAAATAGCTGGTGCGGCGTATAATGGACAAGAATGCTTAGAATTAATGGAAGAAGCTGCTCCAGATGTACTTATACTAGATATTATCATGCCGCATCTGGATGGACTTGGAGTATTGGAAAAACTAAGAGAGTTAAATCTTAATCCTATGCCGAATGTGATTATGTTAACCGCCTTTGGACAAGAAGATGTAACGAAAAAGGCAGTTGAACTTGGGGCATCATATTTTATTTTAAAACCATTTGATATGGACAATTTGGCAAATCAAATTCGTCAAGTTAGTGGAAAAGGTAGCTCGGTTATTAAAAGAACTTCTTCAACTGTTCGAAATAATGTAGAACCAAAAACCAAAAATTTAGATGCTAGTATCACGAGTATTATTCATGAAATTGGAGTTCCTGCTCATATCAAAGGATATCTTTATTTACGTGAAGCGATTTCCATGGTATACAATGATATTGAATTATTAGGATCGATAACGAAAGTTCTCTATCCAGATATCGCAAAAAAATACAATACAACTGCCAGCCGTGTGGAAAGGGCTATTCGTCATGCAATAGAAGTTGCGTGGAGCCGTGGAAATATCGACTCCATTTCTTCGTTATTTGGCTATACGGTAAGTATGTCTAAAGCAAAACCTACGAACAGTGAATTCATTGCAATGGTGGCTGATAAATTGCGTTTGGAACATAAGGCTAGTTAAGTAAAGTGTAGGAAACGGCACCCTGATACATACAGGGTGCCGTTATGAATGTGATTAAGCTATTCAATTATTTAAGTTTGTATATATTTCATGCAAAGAATATCGCTGTATTTTTTATAAAATAGGAAAAATAAAAGGCATGGGTCCATAATAGACACATGCCTTTTAATCGCTTTTTAGCTGATTAGTTTTTTTGAACGTTAGCTGCTTGAGGTCCACGAGCGCCTTGTTCAATATCAAATGTTACTTTTTGACCTTCTTCAAGTGATTTAAAACCGTCGCCTTGAATCGCTGAGAAGTGAACGAATACATCGTCTCCGCCTTCAACTTCAATGAAGCCGAAACCTTTTTCATTGTTAAACCATTTAACTGTACCTTGTGACATGCTATTTCCTCCTAATTGTGTTCGCACACAATGTATTACTATCCTTGCTCAAGTGATATAGGCGATAAGTATTTAAACACTTTCTTTCCTTACATACCGAACAAAAATAATTCCTCTTTAAGCATAACAATTTATGCGATAATAAGCAAGTAGGATAT
>Ga0224736_1009_pt1 | contig 81110 bp, 80 predicted proteins | sample IA12soil_MG_GH6A_FD_161628 | JGI IMG/M metagenome (GOLD analysis project Ga0224736, IMG submission 161628) | Enriched cells from agricultural soil in Iowa, United States - IA12soil_MG_GH6A(-) | ecosystem: Environmental > Terrestrial > Soil > Agricultural land | place: USA: Iowa | collected 2017-05-08
TTAATCCTACACTATTGCCTATGGGTGCGCAAGTAAGTGTTCTAGAAACAGGGCGCTCTGTCTATACAGACCCGGCAAATGGTCAATATCAATTTTCACATGCAGCTGGTACCTATACTTTACAAGCTGAAGCATACGGTTACCAATCAGAACAACAACGTGTGAACATTGAACGTGATGGCGTTGCTACAGCTAATTTCGTATTACATGAAATAGCAAAAGGTCATATCAGCGGTACAGTTAAAAACAAATCTACTGGTGAACCTTTACAAGGCGCAACCCTTCTTCTTGTAGAAGATGCAGCCGTTACTCCTGTTCAAACGGATGAGAACGGTCATTATGATATCACTGCATATGAAGGCAACTATACGTTAAAAGTTTTAGCTCCATACTATCATAGTCAAGAAATCGCTGTAACTGTGAATGGTAATGAAACTACCGAGAAAAACATTAATTTAGAGCCAATCATCAGCTACCCTGGCGGTGAAATCGGCTATGATGATGGTACTGCAGAAAATGCACATGCTTTCTATGATGCAGGTAATGGTTGGGCTGTGAAGATGTCTTTACCAGAAGGCAAAAAATCAGCAATCGTAACAGCTGGTGTATTCCGATTCTGGACTACAGATTGGCCAACGCCAGGCGGAACGGATTTCCAAGTGGAAGTTTGGGATGCATCTGGTAATAATGGTGCACCAGGCAAGAAGATTGCAGGACCTGTGAATGCAAAGGCACTGCGGAATGGTGATTGGACAGTAGTGGATCTCTCTTCTCAAGGAATTTCTGTGAATGGAGACTTCTACATGGTGTACATTCAAACAAATCCAAATCCAAATACTCCAGGACTTGCAACAGATGAAAGTGGTACAAATGCAAAACGCAGCTGGCAGTTAGTTGGCGGTGCTTGGTCACAATCACCAGCAGACGAAGGAAATTACATGATCCGTGCCCGTGTAAGCTACGAGGTAGATGTACCAGCTATTACTTCTCCGAAAGATGGTTTCTTCACCAATGAGGGAACAGTAACGGTTGAAGGTACTGCTTCTCCAACGACAGATGTTCATCTATACAATAATGGAAAAGAAGTTGGAACTGCACAGGCAACAGAGGATGGAAAATTCTCTGCTGATGTTACACTTTCAGAAGGTGAAAATGTGTTAACAGCGAAAGCCTCCGTGGAGGCTGGCACCACTGATGCATCTGCACCAGTGAAAGTAGTTTACGATAAGACGAAACCAACGCTATCCATCGACAGTCCGAAAAATAACGATAAAACCAATCGTGAAACTGTAACGGTTGAAGGAAAAGTTGCAGATGCAAACCTTGACTTTGTAAAAGTAAATGGAGAAAAGGCAACTGTAACAGATGGAAAATACTCAAAACGCATTATGCTTGATACAGGCGAAAATGTGATTAACGTAGTAGCACAAGACAAAGCAGGAAACAAAGTAACTAAGAAAGTTACGGTCTTTGCGAAGTATACTGCACCAGAAATTCAAAATCTATTGCCTGACAAAGACAAGAATTTGAAAAAAGGTGACTCTGTCAAAATTGAATTTGACAGTGAACCCGGATTAAAAGCAACATTTGCTATCCACATGCCGTTAACGAATGTAACAAGCGATAACGCTACAGAATTACCTATGGCGGAAACATCAGCAGGGCATTATGTCGGCTACTGGACAGTACCAAACAAGACAAAAGCAGATGGCGCTTTGATCGAAGTTAAGGTCGTGGATGATTATGGCAATGTTTCGACTAAGCTTGCTGCTGGAAAGCTTTATATTAAGTAAGAAGTAATGGGGTGGTGCGTGGCACCACCCTGTTTTGTTTGTAGAGGTATTTATTCTCAAATTGATTTGTTAGCAGCGGACAGGTGAACAAATCAGTTGTAATATGCTCTTCTTATTTGCAAAAAATGTCACAATCGTGTTCGGAAAGTACTTGAAATGGCGGAAAAAGGGGGAGAAAGAGCACAATCAAGGTAGGAAAGTGCCCGAAGTCGTGGAAAAAAGAGAAGAAAGGGCACAATCAAGGTAGGAAAGTGCCCGAAGTGGCGGAAAAAGGAGAAGAAAGGGCACAAACAGGGTAGGAAAGTGCCCGAAGTGGCGGAGAAAAGAGGAGAAAGGGCACAATCAAGATAGGAAAGTGCCCGAAGTGGCGGAAAAAGGAGAAGAAAGGGCACAATCGAGTTTGGAAAGTGCCCGAAGTCGTGGAAAAAAGAGAAGAAAGGGCACAATCAAGGTGGGAAAGTGCCCGAATTGGCGGAAAAAAGAGGAGAAAGGGCACAATCAAGGTAGGAAAGTGCCCGAATTGGTGGAGAAAAGAGGAGAAAGGGCACAATCAAGATAGGAAAGTGCCCAAAGTCGCGGAAAAAAGAGGAGAAAGGGCACAATCAAGGTAGGAAAGTGCCCGAAGTGGCAAAAAAGAAGAAGAAAGGGCACAATCAAGATAGGAAAGTGCCCGAAGTGGCGGAAAAAAGAGGAGAAAGGGCACGATCGAGATAGGAAAGTGCCCAAAGTCACGGAAAAAAGAGGAGAAAGGGCACAATCAAGATAGGAAAGTGCCCGAAGTCGCAGAAAAAAGAGAAGAAAGTTCATAATCATGGTAGGAAGTCCCCATTGCAATTAGAAAAGTGGGTCAAATTAAAAATTACGCCTTAATAACCCATACATTATATATCACCTTTGTCCTGTGGGCTTTCAAAATAAGCGGATTGCCCATGTTTCATTAGGAGAAAATGCTTTCTTAAAATCCTGCGAATAGTTTTTTTCGATTCGAATATACTACACCATTCATATATGGAATTCGTGGTAATCATTTTATCGGGAAAAAGTAATTGATATTCTTCGATGCTTTGCAAAACAGCAGATTCAATCTTTTCTGTTTTTCGGCACTTTTTACAAAGCAAATTGTCTCTATTAATCCTTGTAACAAACGCATAACAACGCGAACAAGTAATCCCTTTTTGCAATTGCTCATACGTATACTGAGGTAAATTATTATATGGGTTTTCTTTTAAAAGAACAGATGACAATATCTCTACGAATCTGGTGGTTTTAGTAGTTTGTTTTGGAGAACGTAGATTTATGTTTTTTATAAATCTTTGTATCTGGTTTGGAAAAATAAATGGTAGATTCAAAGGAGCTTGGTATACGAAAAAGTTGGGGTTCACAAAGACTACATATCCCTCTATTGAAAAGGAAAATCGCAAATCCTGCAATAATCTTCGAAAGAGAGATTCTGCACGTTTCAATTGAAGGAGGGGGTTCTTAATTTCTTTTCCCGAGATTGTAAACCATTTGTCGTCCTTAATATAAAAATCTCCTTCGTAATTTTTTATTTCGAATAAGTAAATAGTGTCGGGAGAAATAACAATGGAATCGATCTGAAAAGTAGAATTATTGGCTTCTAATAATAGGTCATTCATGATCAGCCAACTGTTGGAAAGTCCCTCTAGCCATTTATCAAAAACTGACTCACCTTCTAATCCCTTTTCTAGGTTTAATAAATATCCTGCTTCCTTAGGTGATAAATTCATCCTCGTGTTTAAAAATCTTAATAGCTTCAATTCAACGGGCTCGTATCGAGGTTTGATTAGCATAATGCACATCCTTTTTAGTTTTATAGTGTATATTACCTATATTCATAATTGTAATGCATATTTGTTTAATTTATTTTTTTAGAATTTTATAATAGTTATTGTACATATTCTAAAAAAGGGGCGATTATAGTGAAATATCGCAAACTTGGGAGAACAGGCTTAAAGGTTAGTGAAATCAGTTTAGGCAGCTGGCTTACGTATGGAAATTCCATCGGGGCGGAAACAGCAATTAAAACGATTGAAAAGGCATATGAGTTAGGTATCAATTCCTTTGATACAGCGAATGTATATGCCCGAGGAGAAGCGGAAAAAATCGTTGGAGAAGCTCTTGCAAAATACCCAAGAGAGTCCTATGTGCTTGCTACAAAGGTGTTCGGAAAAATGGGCGATGGACCAAATGACCAAGGTTTATCCAGAAAACATATCACTGAGCAAATTAATGCAAGTCTAAAAAGACTAAACAAAGACTATGTAGATATTTACTATTGCCACCGTTTTGACCCACAAACAGCAATTGATGAAACGCTTCGAACTCTAGATGATTTAGTTCGCCAAGGGAAAATTCTATATATTGGTGTCAGCGAGTGGTCAGCTCAGCAAATTCAACTTGCACTTGGTACATCTGATCGCTATTTGCTAGACCGTATTGTGGTTAATCAACCTGTCTATAATATGCTCAATCGTTACATCGAAAAAGAGATAATTCCGCTTGGAGAACAGACAGGATTTAGCCAAATTGTTTTCTCACCGCTTGCGCAGGGAATCTTAACAGGAAAATATACGAACTTAGAAAATCTGCCTGAAGGCACCCGTGCAACCGATCCAAAATCCAACGGCTCTTTATCAAGAATGCTGACAGAGGATGTACTTACAAAAGTAAAGCAGTTGGAGAATGTAGCAAAAGAATTAGATGTAAAACTTTCACAACTAGCCTTAGCATGGATTTTGCGTCAGCCAAACGTTGCGAGTGCATTAATTGGTGCGAGTAAACCAGAGCAAGTAGAGGAAAATGTTAGAGCTATTGATATTGAACTTACCAATGATGTGATGGAAAAAATTGAGGGCATATTAAAATAAACTTCTTATTAGCAGTGCACAATATTCAAAAGTGCACTGTTTCTTATTTTAATTAGTCCAGAGGTGACCACCTTGAAATTCCAACCTATAACTTTAAAAGAAGACCCAGTCCCACAAGAAATAGCGGATTGTGAAAAATGTGGATTATATAAGCATGGCTCCCGCATGATTTGGGGCGAAGGCAATCCAAATGGTGATATTTACGTGATTCTCGATAACCCAGGTGCGCGCGAGGATAGAGAAGGAAATCCATTTGTGTGTGGTACACGTGAAACTTTGCAACAGGCAATTCATGAAGTAAATATACCGATTGACAAGGTTTATGTCACATTTATTTTAAAAAGACGGCCAACTCGTGCTTATGAGAAAACATGTACACGAAGCATATGCATACACCATTTGAAATTTCAGCTAGAGGAACACACACCAAAATTACTAATTTGCTTAGGGAATGTAGCGTTGCAATCTTTTTGTGATAATGAGGAAATTACAGTAAAAGCATGGAGGCAGCATTGGCATGAGATAAATGGTTATCCGCTGGCAACTTCTTATCATCCGCTGGCAGTAAGAAGAAATAAACATCTATTTTCCTATTTTTTAGAGGATTGGAAAATGGTTTTTGATAGATGGAATAAAAGGTGAGACGATAACAGCTCACCTTCACCTATCCTCTACGTAGCTAACCTCAGCGCAAATCAGGCCAAAATAAGTGGGCACCTCATACGAGTATAAATGAATACTTCTGTTTTCTTTAGGAATGGCACCGGCTAAAATCATTGTTTGCCATATACCGTCCGGCTTAGCAGCATCTACATATTCTGGGTCAAATTGTGCCATCTTCTCCAGCTCATTGGAGCGAAACAAGCCAACTACCTCCTCGTCAAGCATAGCAGCAGCTGGATCATATCCATATGGGCCTTTTTCATCATGGGCATGGGCCCAATCACAGCTTGCAATGAGAGCGATTTTTTTCGATGTGTTTTGAACTACTTCACGTACCACTTCTCCGAACTTGTAGTGGTCTGCAAGTGTTACTTCTCTTGAAGGAGTAATCACTACAATAGGAATATCAGGCATGAAGGCTAGCGGAACAATGGCACCCCAATCCAGCGGCAAACAGGAAAGCGGTCCTGCAGCAGTTGCATAATTAATAGAGCCAACACCAAGCCCGGAATCTCTTGCAGCTTTCGTAATTCGAAGAGCTAAGTCCCGGTCAACCATTCTTTCCATTTCATATACACTGCCATTTTCATCAAAGGACCCATACATTCTTTCACTGTTGGAAATCGAAAATTGTCCGTCGATTCTTGTTCCATGCGGGGTAAGAACAATAATTGTATCTGGATTTGCGGCCATCATTTTCTTTCCAAGCTTCACCATACTATCTCTAGTTAGTTTCATTCTTTCTGGTTTATCTCCTGCAAGTTCCGGAATGATTTCTCCTCCGTGCGGGGTAATGCATGCGAACACAAATGGATTCATCCTCATCACTCACTTCACAAATTTATATAAAAAGTATTCGATAACAATAAGACAATTCCCTTTAAAAATTGCTATAATTCAAAAAAAAACCATTTATTGCATATTAAAACACCAGGCGTGAGTGCCTGGTGTTTTAATACCTATAGTTCCAAATGTGATTTTAATCGGTCACTTGCTTTCTTACGCTCGGATTCTGGAACAATATAATAATAAATCTTATTGATCATTTGACCCTGCCCCTGAATCTGGTATTTTTCGATATGCTTTCTTGCGTTTTTATAATTCTTTTGAATACTAACCATTTCGTCGAAGGTAAGATTTGTTTCTACGTTTTTCCCCAATGCCTGAAAGATACTGCTAAAATGTGTGATGGAAGAAAAGCTCGCTCCCTTATCGATAATTGCTTGAATAACAGCACGCTGACGTTCTTCACGTCCAAAGTCCCCGCGAGGGTCCTCTTTTCGCATTCTCACATAATTAATTGCTTTTTTTCCGTTAAGACTAATTTGTCCTTTCGGAAAATGGTAGCCGCCATAGCTGAAATCAAGCGTATTATTGACCGTCACCCCGCCTAATGCATCAACGATATCGGAAAAACTCTCCATATTGACTTTAATATAATAATCAATTGGAATATCGAGAAACTTCTGGACAGTATTCATCGACATTTCTACACCGCCAAATGCGTAGGCGGCATTAATTTTGTTCTGCGTCCCTTTTCCGACAATTTCAACCCGTGTGTCACGCGGAATACTTAGCATTTCTACAGATTCCTTATTTGGATTTACCGTCATCACAATCATTGTGTCGGATCGTCCCACATCGCCTTTTCTTTCATCAACACCCAACAATAATACCGAGAATGGCTGTTGCTTGCCAAAATTTAATTCTCCAGCACGCGAATTTTGTGATTTGACGGGTTTATGCATTGTTTCCACAGCAGACCGCATGGAATGATAAATACTATAGACAAAAACCCCTCCGCCAATAATTAGAAGCAGTAAGATAATCCCGATCGCCTTTAGCCATGTCCGTTTCTTTTTACGTTGATATTTATCTGCCCGCATATGCTTATGTTCCTCCGAATTGGAAAAATTATTAAATATATCATAGCAAATCTTGGAATAATTGCATAGAAAATTTTAAAAATTTGTCGATGTATGTCATGAATATTTTGCACTAGTTTTACAAAAATAAATCTATGATATTCCTATTTCGTCTAGACCTATTTAATAATTAGACTTTTATCAATGCAAAAAAGTTTCAACATACAAAGATAATTGACAAATGATCTATTCCAATAGATAATTGGTATAGACAACTATATTAATTATGAAACCGAGGTGGGGAGCATTGGTACAAAAGGTTGTAATCAATGCCAAGATTTTTACTGGTAAAGAAGAAATATCAAATGGATTCATTCGTTTTCTAGATAAAATCATCGAGACCGGTTCGATGGATCAATATCAAAAGCAAAGTGATGAAGAAATAATCGATGCTCAGGGTAAAATAATTATTCCTGGAATGATTGATGTCCATATACATGGAGGGTATGGCGTGGATGTGATGGACGCAGACCCTGAAAAACTTGTTTACTTGAGTAACAAGCTTTTAGATGAAGGAGTAACTACTTTTTTTGCTACAACGATAACGCAAGATTATCCTTCTATTGAAAAGGCATTACGAGCTGTTAAGACCGCAAAGGAATCAGGTAAAACTATCATAGAAGGCGTACATTTAGAGGGTCCGTTCATTTCCGAAAAAAGAGCAGGTGCTCAGCCATTAGAATATATTAAGGCTCCTGATATTGACTTATTTTTAAAATGGCATGAGGCTTCAGGAAACTCCATCAAGCTTGTGACATATGCACCGGAAAAAGCGGGGGCACGTGAATTTGAAAATGTGATGATAGAGCGTGGAATTGTACCATCTATGGGACATTCGGACGCTGTTCGTGAGGAACTTCTACAAAGTAAAACAACACATGCAACCCATATGTATAACGGGATGCGAGGACTTCATCACCGTGAAGCTGGCGTTGCGGGTCATGCCTTATTATCCCCGCAAATTCAAGTAGAAATGATTGCGGATGGAATACATGTACACCCTGATATGGTGAACTTAACATACAAAGTAAAAGGAGCATCAGGAATGGTATTAATTTCCGATGCGATGAGAGCAAAAGGGATGCCTGACGGAGTATCTGAGCTTGGCGGACAGAAAGTATATGTGAAGAATGGAGAGGCACGTTTGGAGAATGGGTCACTCGCTGGAAGTATTTTGACGATGGACCAAGCTTTCCGAAATATTATGCAATTTACAGGATGTGGCATTGCAGAAGCAGTACAAATGACGTCTGTTAATCAAGCGAAAGAGTTTGGACTTGCTTCAAAAGGTGTGCTATCTACTGGGAAAGATGCTGATTTCGTTATCATGGATGACAGCTTTCGTGTGCGCGAAACCTATCATTTAGGAAGAAAACATCAGAGAGGGGAATAATCATCATGGAAATTTTAACTTTTACATCAGATAAAGATGCAGCGCAAAAGGCATTTGAGATTGTTCGTGAAGGTGTGGAGAGCGGAAATGTATCTACACTTGGACTTGCTACAGGAGGTACACCTGTTGAATTTTATAAGAAGATGCGTCAATCTAATTTAGATGTATCCTCCATCACTACTGTTAATTTGGATGAGTATGTTGGATTAGAAAAAGAAAATCCAAACAGTTATCATTATTATATGGAGAAGGAACTGTTTTCTCATATGAATTTTAAAGAATCATTCTTGCCTAATGGAATGGCAAAGGATTTGGAAGCAGAGTGCAGAAGATATGAGAAAATCTTGAAAACACATCCTGTGGATATTCAAATTCTTGGGATTGGTGCGAATGGACATATTGGATTCAATGAGCCTGGTACATCATTTGATGCGGAAACTCATATTGTTGAATTAACAGAATCAACACGTGAAGCGAATAAACGTTTTTTTGAAAAAGAAGAGGATGTCCCTGAGTACGCAATCTCGATGGGCATTAAGTCAATTTTAGCAGCGAAAAAAATAATTTTATTAGCATTTGGCAGATCTAAAGCAGAGGCAATTAAGGAAATGGTAGAAGGAGAAATTACTCCATCTTGTCCTGCATCCGTTTTGCAAAAGCATCCGAATGTAATAGTCCTTGCGGATGAGGAAGCTGCCTCTCTGCTAAAGGAAGGGATAACAAGTGATCGATAAGGGTTCGCCCGTTCCGATTTATTATCAGATTCAACAAATAATAAAGGAACAGATTAAAAAGGGGGAATGGTCCGTTGGGGAGGCAATTCCTTCTGAACGTATATTATCTGAGCAGTTCGAAGTCAGTCGGATGACTATTAGACAGGCTGTTCAAGGGCTTGTGGATGAAGGGGTGCTTACTCGCAAACGTGGGAGTGGGACCTTTGTAAGTAATGAAAAGGTAGAACAGCCTTTAAAAGGCGTTACCAGTTTTACAAAACTGATGGAACAGCGCGGAATGACACCGTCCAGTAAGATCATTTCTTTTTTGAAAAGAAAGCCGACAGAGTCGGAAGCAGAACATTTGGAAATGGACCAAGCAGTGGATGTCCTGCACATTGAGCGAATTCGTCTTGGAAATGATATACCAATTGCAATAGAAACAACCATAATTCCATGGCCTTTTGCGGAGGGTATCACGGTAGAAGACTTAGAGCATTCTTTATATGTATTTATTGAAGAGAAAAAAGGACTAGATCTTGGAGAAGGTCGCCAATCTATTGAAGCCATTGGTGCAGATAAACAAACTGCCAGCCAATTAGAAGTCCCAACAGGATCTCCAATCCTCTTAATCGAAAGGGTCACAACACTAAAGAATGGAACTCCGTTTGAATACGTCCGCTCTCACTATGCGGGGAGCAGATTTAAATTTTATATGTAAAAAAATACACTAACATTTGTTGGTGTTTTTTTATGAAAAAAATATAAAAAATTTTTGCCCGCCTGAAAAATTCATCTTCAAAAAACTATAAATTATCCAACTAGTTGCCGATAAAAAATAGGTGTGTAGAAACAACTGCGTTAAAACATCAAGAAAAGGAGAATAGTCATGCAATTATTACGTAATATAAGGATTTCTCGAAAAATATTTATATTTATTCTGATTGAAGTATGTTCACTCGTTGTTGTTGGCTGGTGTGGACTATACTATATCTCAGATATGGCTGAGAAATCCGATTCCCTTTATCAAAATCGATTAGTTCCAAACCAAATGTTAGGGGAGGTATCACAGTTTAATACAGCAATCAATTCTGATATATTGCAGCTAATGCTTACAACCGATGATCAACAAAACGAGAATCTAACACAAAGTATTGGAATAGTTCAAAAGCAGACCGAAGAGAGCATTAACAAGCTTAGTCATGCTCATTTATCAGCAAAGGAATTGCAAAAATTACAGGAATATCAAAAAAAGATTCCAGAATTAAATCAAGCAAGGGAAGAAGTAATTCAACTGGCAATCGAAAACAAAAATGCAGAGGCATATCAGTTATATACTAATAAAGTGCTCCCTATTGGTACTTATGTAAATAGCTTGTTATCAGATTTGCAGAAAATAAATGATGACCTTGCAAAACAATCTAAAAATGAAAATAAACAATCTATGAAAGCCGCAAGTTCCATCACTTTTATTATTATCATTGTGGCTTTGGCAATCTCGATCATTCTTGGGGTATTGATTACAAGATTAATTGTCAAACCAACTAAGGAAATGATGAAGCTACTTTCTGAAGCTGAAAATGGCAATCTAACAGTAAAAGGTTCTTACAAGTCTAAGGATGAAATGGGAATGCTCATGTCCTCTTTTAACAATATGGTAGAGGGCTTGCGCAAAACAATGGAAACGGTACAGGATGCATCACAACAATTGGCAGCGACTTCGGAGGAACTTACCGCTAATGCAGAACAAACTACCGAGGCTACTGAACATGTCGCTTCCGCAATTGAAGAAGTAGCAAGCGCATCGGAAGAATCTATGGTAAAGCTTGAACGTAATTCTCTTTCACTAAGTGAGATTAAAGACGGAATAACAAATATATCGCAGAATACCGAAAATATTTCAGAATTATCTAACGAAACATCTAAAAAGGCAAAAGAAGGAGGACGTTCCATAGAGGAAAATCTGACTCAGATGAAATACATAAATGAATCTGTTCAAAAATCCAATAATGTTATTCGCTCTCTTTCCAGTCGCTCGTTAGAAATAGAAAAAATTCTTGAGGTTATTAATGATATATCCGAACAAACGAATCTGCTTGCTCTTAATGCAGCAATTGAAGCGGCAAGAGCTGGAGAACATGGAAAAGGATTTGCGGTCGTAGCGGATGAGGTAAGGAAACTTGCTGAGCAATCCCAATCATCAACAAAACTGATAGCGGATTTAATTAATAGTACAAAGATTGATATTAATCAATCTATCCAATTTATGGACGAAGTGAAGAATAATGCAGAGAATGGTATGAAGGTTACGGTGGAAACTTCTGCGAAATTCAAAGAGATTATTTCCGGAACACAGAATATAACACCGAGAATAGAGGAAATGACTGCTGCAATTCAGCAAATATCGGCAAGTATTGAGGAAGTTTCACATACAGCAAAAGAGGTCGTACACAATTCACAAGAAAATGCTTCAAACTCGGAAGAAGTAGCTGCCTCCACAGAGGAACAGCTTGCATCCATGGAAGAAATCAACTCATCCTCCAAAATGCTGGCAAACATGGCAGAAGAACTAAAAGAAATCGTCAACAAATTCACCCTATAGGGTGCCAGGCACCACCCGTGGACAAATTGAGAAAGTGTCCTCTGTGTGTGGACACTTTTAGAAATTTCACGAAAATAATTATTGGGCCATTGCTAATTTTAGGTAGTTATGGTAAAATTCAAATAACTTAACAGAACGGAGGGGTTCCGAAGTGCGACTACGTTTCGATTTATTATGCCGCTAATTGAATAGTGTGTATGGTTCTGCTCATGCAGCAGGGGAAATCGGAATTGGTCTGCCTATTTTTATGGAACTCTAATAAATTTCATATTTATGATAAAAGAGGGAGGGACGAATAGCCCTCTTTTTTGTGTCTTCAAAATTCTAGATTACTAATGATGATGATGTGCATTTTCATCATACCTGGTATGGTTGATTTTGCTGTCCCTGTTCCTGATTCCCCTCTGTATTGAGCGGATAAATTATTATTACATGTAATATCGGAGGGATATAAATATATGATGGCAGAACGTGAAAAGGCAATATTAATCGGAGTTCATCTTGGACAGCAAGTAAATTTTGAATACTCTATGGAGGAACTGGCAAACTTAGCAGCTGCCTGTGGGATAGATGTGGCTGGAGTGATTATCCAAAATCTTCAACGTGTAAACAAGTCACATTATATTGGCACGGGAAAAATAAAAGAAGTAGCTGCCTTACTAGCAGCAACGAATGCGCGAACCGTTATTTTTAATGATGAATTGTCGCCTTCGCATATTCGAAATCTCGAGAAGGAACTAGAATGCAGGGTAATCGACCGCACCATATTAATCCTTGATATTTTCGCAGAGCGTGCGAAAACGAAGGAAGCCCAGCTGCAAGTAGAGGTTGCGAAATTACAATATATGCTTCCTCGCTTAATTGGGCTCCGTGAATCACTTGGCCGTCAAGGTGGCGGTTCTGGATTAAAAAATCGTGGGTCAGGAGAAACAAAACTGGAGTTGGACCGTAGAAAGATAGAGGAAAAAATTACTGTGCTTAATAAAGAGTTAGAAATTCTTGTTTCTCATCGGCAGACACAGAGGAAACAGCGCAGGAAAAATAATGTTCCCGTGGTTTCCTTAGTAGGCTACACAAATGCAGGTAAGTCAACGATTATGAATGCCATGGTGGAATTATTTCATCCTGCTGGCAATAAGCAAGTATTTGAAAAAGACATGTTGTTTGCGACCTTAGAGACTTCTGTGAGAAACATACAACTTCCAGATGCAAAGTCTTTCTTATTAACGGATACGGTTGGTTTTGTCGATAAGCTACCCCATCATCTTGTAAAAGCATTTCGATCCACTTTAGAAGAAGTAGCTGAATCGGATTTATTAATTCACGTTGTAGATTATTCGAATCCGAATCATAAACAAATGATGGATATTACGGAACAGACATTAAAAGCGATAGGAGTTGAAAATATACCCACCATCTATGCCTTTAATAAAGCAGATATGTTGAAAATGGAGATACCTTCTGTATTCACCAACGGTGTGTATCTTTCTGCGAAACAAAGGATTGGCATCAAGGATCTTGTTGAGATGATTCGCAAACAGATTTTCACAAATTATGTCCAATGTGAAATGCTGATTCCGTATGATCGAGGAAATATTGTTTCTTATTTCAATCAAAACGCGGAGATTTTCTCAACGAGCTACGAAAATGAAGGAACAAAGCTGCTATTGGAGTGCAGAACAGCAGACTTCGAAAAATTTCAAGAGTTTGTTGTGTAGCAGTCTGTTAGAGTAGCTTGCAATGTTATGGTGTCAGTGGGGTGTCTGGCACCATAAATGTATATAAACAGCCGATAGTTTGAGAGCCTTTTCATTTTGTTGGCTTATGCTGTACCTTTAATAGGAGTGATATATTTACTTATTATTACAATAGTAAACTTTTCATCACAAAATAAAACGCTAACTGATTCTGTTAGTGTGAAATTATTTGTTTTTGTTTTGACTTTATTTTTAGTAAGTCGAAAGGGCATAAAAATATAGTAGCAATATCGCTACTATATGATGGAATTATTTATTAACTTTGTAAGCCTAGCTTATTAATCGCTCAAGAATTAACGACAAACTTAATAACATTGTTTTATATCCATTCATAACAGAGTTGCAAGTAGCAAGTGGTTTGTTTTTTTTTTGAAAAAATAGGGCATGGAAACCGCATGGGTAATTGAAATCTTTAAAAAAATAAATGCATGGATATGGCAAAGCAATGTTGGAGTAAAATGCTGTAAGTAGGGGGAACGTTTATGGATAATTTTATTTGTATTACATGTGGTACCCAATATCCTTCCACACAAGAACCGCCCCACGAATGTCACATCTGTAATGAGGAGCGTCAGTATGTTCATCCGAACGGACAATCCTGGACCACCTTAGAGGAAATGCTGCAAAGTAGTAAATACTATAATGAGATTTTAAAAGAAGAAGAGAATTTATACAGTATTACCACGAAACCTTCATTTGCTATTGGGCAAACTGCGTATGTTATAAAGCAAAATGGATTCGGGGTAATATGGGATTGTGTGACTTACCTTGACGAGACAACGCTTGCCTTTTTAAAAGAAAACGGGCCCATTCATGCCATGGCTTTATCTCATCCCCACTACTATTCAACCCAAGTCGAATGGGCGGAAAAGCTAAATATACCTATTTATATTCATGAAGATGACCAGGAATGGGTCATGCGTCCAAGTGAAAAAATTGTATTTTGGTCAGGGGAGGAACTTGAACTAGCTGACGGGATTCCCCTTCATAGATTAGGGGGTCATTATAAAGGCGGAGCTGTTTTGCATTGGGAGCAGGGGAATGATGGGAATGGCATTTTATTATCAGGAGATATTATACAGGTTGTAGCAGATACCAGGTGGGTCAGCTTCATGTATAGTTACCCTAATCTCATCCCTTTACCAGCAAAAAAAGTTGCGGAAATGGCAAACAAGGTCAAGGATATACAATTTAAGCGATTATATAATGCTTTTCATAGAGTTGTATCAGAAAATGCAAATGATGCCGTTCAAAAATCAGCGGAGAGGTACATTAAAGCATTACAAGGGGAGTTATTTCAAACATAAAATTTTTTGAATATATAAGGGGTGATAGGAAATGCCGGAGTTTGTTTCGAATGGAGTTAGGCTAGTCTATGATGATGTGGGAACTGGAACACCTATCATATTACTGCACGGTCTAGGCGGAAATCGATATAGTTTTCAGGAATTCATAAAACAATTCAATAGCCAATTTCGTATTATTGCTTTAGATTCTAGGGGACATGGAGATTCAGAAAAACCTGCAGGTTATTCATTAGACGATCACATCGAAGACGTTAAAGCTTTAATGAATTATCTGAGTATAGATTCAGCGCATATCCTTGGGGCATCAATGGGGAGTTATATTGCTCAAGGAGTGGCGATTGCTATTCCCAATCGGATTAACAAGTTGATTCTAGTAGTAGCGAAATCGCATGGGAAAACTTCTTCAACACAAGAACTTATGGAGCGACATGCCGATGAAATAGCAGGGCTGAATATGGATGAAGCAATAGCCCATTTATCCAAATATATATTCTTTAATCTTGATGCTGCTCGAGAATATTTGATGGAGTACCAAACGAAAGGACATGCTTTAACACCGCAAGAACAAGCGGCTGCCAATAAGGCATTAGAAGGCTTCGATTTCCGCTCTGACTTGCATAAAATTACCGCCGAAACATTAGTGATTAGCGGTAAACACGATGGACTTAATCCTCCAATCCTAGGTAGAGAAATAGCCAATCTCATTCCCAATGCAACATTCGTAGAATTTGAAAAATCAGGTCATGTTCCTAACGCAGAAGAACCAGAAAAATTTATAAATATTATAAGAAACTTTCTAATCGAGTAGAAATATAAACCCTTCATGGCATTGCATGGAGGGTTTAATGCATAAGTCAGTGTCCACCCAGGGCGGACAAAGTGCCGAATTGTCCATTTGTGGTGCCTGGCACCAAATGGTAGAATGGTAGAAAATGAGGAGGATGGTGAAAGGATGAACTGGTCAGAGGGGTTAATTGTTGCGATATTTATTTTGTTGGTGGCGGTTATATTAGGACCGCTTGGGTTTTATTTTTACATATTATTTCGAGACTCCCGTCAAAAGGAACATGCGGTATTAAGAAACTTCCCGGTGCTCGGCCGGGTTCGTTACATAGCAGAAAAGGTAGGACCGGAACTAAGGCAATATTTATTTCTGAATAACAATGAAGGAAAGCCGTTTTCAAAGAATCAGTATGAAGGTGTTGTAAAATCGGGAAAGTACAAGCAAAGAATTACAGCATTTGGTTCCGAAAGAAATTTTGAGGATTCTGGATTTTACTTAAGAAACGCAATGTTTCCTAAGCAAAGGGAAGAACTGCGAATCCATCAGTCTCCCAAAATCCAAACACAGATTTATAAAATTGATAATGAAAAACTTATAAGCAGAAAAGAGCACTCAGAACATGCTGAAATTGACCCGTATTACTTATCAGAACAGGATCAAGTGATCATTGGTAAGGATACATGTAAAAAGCCGTTTTATGTAAAAGGTTTAATCGGCCAATCAGCGATGAGTTATGGAGCATTGGGGAAAAATGCGATTACGGCATTGTCAAAAGGACTTGCGCTTGCCGGTGGTACATGGATGAATACTGGAGAAGGCGGACTATCCAAGCATCACCAGGCCGGAAACGTGGATATTATTGCTCAAATCGGGCCTGGATTATTCGGTTATCGAACCGAAGACGGGGAATTCTCGTGGGAACAATTTAAACGAAAAAGCCAAATAGATCAGGTAAAGGCATTTGAATTAAAGTTGGCACAAGGAGCAAAAATTCGCGGAGGCCATGTTGAGGCCGAGAAAGTTACGCCGGAAATTGCAGAAATTCGTAATGTGACACCTTGGAAGACAATTGACAGTCCAAATCGTTTCCGACAATTTCATGATACAAAAGGGCTCCTAGATTTCGTGGAGCAAATGCGAGAAATTGGCGGGAAGCCAGTTGGATTTAAAATCGTTGTCGGAAGCCGCGATGAAGTGGAAGAAATCATCAAAGTGATGGCGGAAGAAGGAAAATTTCCTGACTTTATCACTGTTGACGGCGGTGAAGGTGGAACAGGAGCAACGTACCAAGAGCTTGCGGATGGACCTGGTTTACCGTTATATACAGCACTTCCAATCCTGCATAAAATGCTGGAGAAATATCAAATCAGGGATCGTGTAAAAATAATTGCTTCTGGAAAATTAATTACTCCAGATAAAATGGCATATGCCCTTTGTCTAGGAGCGGATTTAATCAACACAGCACGCGCCTTTATGATTTCCGTTGGCTGTATCATGGCGCAAACATGCCATTCTAATACATGTCCAGTTGGCGTTGCCACAACCGATCCGAAACGGGAAAAGGCATTGGTCATTGAGGAAAAAATGTACCGTGTTTGCAACTATGTTGTCTCAACTAGGGAAGGGCTGTTCAATCTCGCTGGTGCAGCAGGTTTATCATCCCCAACAGAATTCACGGAAGAACATGTAATGTTCCGGGCAATGGATGGTCAGCTGTATACTGGAAAAGAATATATGCAAGGATTAATGAGGCCAAGGCTTGATAAAATGGCTTTATAGAGGTAAGAGGCGAGTTGATTTACTCGTCTCTTTTTAACCATCTAGGTAAAAATAGCTTTCTATTTTTAATTGAACAGATATAATAGTCTTAAAATAAGGAAAAGGAAAAGGATAAACAATGGAATTATTTTCAACGAAATTGATTATCATCTCTGTATTTCTACTAATAGTTACAACCATTGAAACACTGGCCTACTCTACAAGGCTATCAGGTGCAAGAGTTGGGTTAATAGCTTCTGCCTTATCTTTATTCAATACAATGATTATCGTTTCCAGATTTTCAACTATGTTTCAGCAGCCAATGACAGGCAAGCTAATTGGGGAAGCACCGAAAGTGAATACACTCGATTTCATTCAAGACCAATATCGTATATTAATTGGAGTCACAACCATAGGTGTTTGTGTAGGTATTCTTTTATTCCCAACATTTATTGCGATTTTTTCCAGAGCTATCACACAACTGTCTGAGGAAAAGGGATCTATTTTTTCCGTCATAAAAAAATGGAGTAATAAACAAGGGTTGCAGAAGGTCATTGCCTGCATTCGATTGCCGCGTTTATCCTATTTGAAAGGGATAAACAGGCGTACATTTCCTAAACGGATATTTGTAATAAATGCCATTATTACATCCATTTACACGGTAGGAGTATTGGCCGCATTATATGCTTCTGTAATTGTGCCTGCCAAGTATGCTCCAGCGGCTATTATGTCATCTGGAATCATTAACGGAGTAGCCACGATTTTATTAACACTCTTCGTAGATCCTAAAGCATCCGTATTAGCGGATCAGGTTGTGAAAAAGCAAAATAAATACGTGTATTTAAAAAGCTACTCTTTCGCTATGGTAAGCTCCAAATTAGTTGGAACCGTACTGGCGCAAATTTTATTTATTCCAGCGGCGTTATACATTGCATGGTTTGCTCACTGGATTTAAAAGCCATCAGATAGGATGGCTTTTTTTCTTGCAATTTATTGCCTGCTATAGCCAGTAAGAGCATTGATTCTTCTCTCGTCGTATGTGAGAGCGACAGTTTGTCTTTCTCTTTATGAAGATAGTTCGAATGGAAAAAAGGTCCTAAATCGCTCTGATTGGTGGATATTTCGGTCCATTTAATGACCTTTTTATTCTGTTTATCTATGATTTTGGTTCCTTCCATCCTCTAATTCTTCAAACCCCCTATTTCTTTGTGCTTTACAAAAATGCAATAGTTGAAATTAATATGTAATGTTTCTATATGGTTTATTCCCGTTTAAATGCAAATTATACAATCCTCCAAATAATCAGAAGCTAATGTCCTTGGAAATTAGCCTAAACAATTACCGCATCGAAAAAATTGGAATTGTTAATAATTGAAATTAAATTTACAAATTATTTTAAAAGTTAATAAATATTCAATAATATTCACGGAGTATTAATGCACTCTCAATATTCCCTTAAAATATTGTACCTATAATTTACGTATCGGATAGCAAGTCTTCCTAATACTTCAACTTATGAGGTGGCTAGTATGAACACTGGACATAGTTTCGATACCTATCAACATTATTTTTCAGTCCATGCCTCCAATCTAACGTTATCTAAGCAGTCAAGGCAGTATCTCTATTTAAAGAGAATTTTTGACATTATTATTTCTGTGATTGGAATCATAGTGGCATTCCCAATTGTAATGTTATTTGCAATTATGATCGCCATTGAAACACCGGGTTCACCATTCTATATACAGGAGCGTCTAGGAAAAGACGGAAGATGTTTTAAATTAATAAAACTTCGGTCGATGAAAAAAGATGCAGAAAAAGAGGGGGCTAAATGGGCTGAATTAAATGATTCCCGGGTAACAAGAATAGGGGCATTTATCCGGAAAACTCGAATTGATGAGATTCCTCAATTAATTAATGTAATGAAAGGGGATATGTCGATAGTTGGTCCGAGGCCAGAAAGACCCATATTCACAGAAAAGTTTGACCGTGAGATTAAAGGATTTTCTAACCGATTGATCGTAAAACCAGGGCTAACTGGATTAGCTCAAGTAAATGGAGGCTATGATATTTCACCGAGAGAAAAGCTTAGATATGACATCGAATATATACAAAATCTCTCCTTTACTCTTGAGCTTAAAATCATTTTAAAAACGATTAAAGTTGTCATAACAGGGGAAGGAGCACGTTAAATAAAGGAAGGTAAAAAAATGTCATCGATAAGAAGTCAAATGTTGAGAGGAATAAAGTGGACAGGACTTTCTACGATAATCGTTACAATATTTCAGATTGTACAATTTGCATTACTGGGAAGGATCATGAGCCTTTCTGATTTTGGATTAGTAGGAATGATCACAACCGTTGTTGCCTTTTCGCAAATATTTTTAGATATGGGAGTCGGTGCAGCAGTTGTTCAAAAGGAAGTCATAACGGAACGTTCAATGTCTACTTTATTCTGGCTCAACATGATAGCAGGTATGATTATATTTATTTTTTTCGAGCTTGCTAGCCCTTTAATATCAGACTACTTTCATCGGAATGAATTAGTTGAATTGCTTCGCATATTAGGAATTTTGTTTTTGATTGCCCCCTTAGGCCAGCAAAGTCAATATTTACTGCAAAAAGAATTGCGTTTTAATTTATTGGGAGCAATTGAGGCGGCATCTACTATTGTGTCATTTTTAACACTATTGATTCTGACTTTTACCATTAGAACTATTTATGCATATGTCATTTCACAAGTTGTCTTATTTTCATTAAAAGGAATTCTTTATTTTATCTCTTACCAAAAAACATGGCGTCCCAGCTTTGTTTTTGACCCTAAAGAATGCAAGGAATTATTAACATTTGGCGGTTTCCAGTTGGCCTCAAGATTAGTCAATCGTATTGGTTCCAATATGGATGTGATATTGATTGGGAAATACATGGGGGCAGAGGCTCTTGGTATCTATAATCTTGCCTATCAAATTGTAACGATTCCGGTATTGAAGATAAATCCGATTTTGACGAGAGTAGCATTCCCTGTTTTTTCAAAGAATCAAAAAAGCAGTGAAGCTTTAAACGAAGGATTCTTGCATATGACAAAGCTGTTAAGCCTTGTTTCGTTTCCAATCTTGATGGGTCTTGTTGCTGTGTCAAATGTTTTTATCCTTACTATCTTTGGAGAAAAGTGGGTGCAAGCAATTCCAATTGTACAAATCATGGCGATTGTAGGAATTCTTCGAGTATTAATGAATCCAAATGGATCTATTATTCTTGCAAAGGGAATGGCGAAAATCGCATTTTATTGGGATGCAGGAGTGCTAATTCTTTATGGGGTAGCCTTATTGGTGGCAGTAAGCACAAATAGTTTAGTGATAGTAGCATGTACATATGTGTTAGTGAGTATAGTTAACTTTCTTTTTGGAAGACAGTTATTAAAGTGGTTAATTCAGCTGAGTTGGAGGAATTATATAAAATCCATAAAAGTCCCGTTTGCATTATCCCTCATCATTACGGTAACGGCATATTTAGTAAAGGAAATAGTGAATCAATACGTTTCGACTAACTCGATGGGGCCGTTAATAATCTCTGTATCTATTAGTGCAGGATTGTATATTACCTTTTTAATCCGAATATATCCTCACTATTTTACAAGATGGCTTAAAAAACAATTAAGAGGGAGATAGCTATGAAAGTCTTATGGATAACAAGTAATTACCCGAGTGATGAACAGCCTGGAAGCGGAGTTTTTCATGAGACACAGGTTCAGGCACTTCTAAAGTTGGGTGTAGAAGTTACTGTCATAAGCCCTATTCCAAGGAATCTTTCACTATTTAGATATATGCGAAAGCAATATCGTACTAAATCTAATATTCCATTTAGGTATATAAGAAAGGGTGTAACAGTCTACCGTCCAATATATCTAGCATTTCCTGGTCAACTTAGATGGGCTCAGCCGCATAACCGTATTGCTCAATCTATCTTAAAGACTTTGTCCGTATTAGATATAGAGTTCGACTTAATTCATGCTCATTTTGCAATGCCCTCAGGAGGTGCAGCAAGTGTAGTATCTAAACAGAAAAGAATCCCTTGGGTATTAACGTTACATGGCAGTGATGTGAACATATACCCCAATTTTAGTAAGAGTGCAAGAAAAATGTTTGTTAATACAGTAATAGAAGCTAATCATGTTATGGCTGTTGATGTAAATCTTCAAAAGAAAACAAATGATGTAACAGGGAGAGACAGTATTGTACTTCCAATTGGAATAGATCTAGAGCGGTATCAAAAACAGGAATATCGAAAGCAGGATTTAAGGAGAAGGTTAAGGATACCAATCGACAAAAAACTTATTTTATTTGTTGGAAGACTGGTAGAAAACAAGGGGGTATTTGAACTTGCTCAGGCTCTCGAATCGCTTCCGGATGAAGTTGCTGTTGTATATGTTGGTGACGGTTCAGCTGCAGAACAATTGCGGCAGAATCCGGAATTAAATAGGCGACTATTTTTGACTGGACAGATTGAAAATGAAAGGGTGAAGGAATATTTACTAGCGAGCGATGTTCTTGCACTTCCATCTTACTCAGAAGGAATGCCAACTGTTGTGATTGAAGCATTAGCATCCAAAGTTCCTGTCATTAGTACTGCGGTTGGTGGGGTTCCTGACTTATTTAGTACGTACCCTCACTATTTAATTGAAAAAAAGTCTGTATCAAGTCTTGTGGAACGAATTCAAGATGTTTTATATCGAAATCTATACACCGATGAATCTCAACAAGAGCTTCTTGAAATAGTGAATAAAAATTATGATGCCCAGAAAAATGCTTCTCTGCTTATGGATGTATATACACAAGCGATAAAATCTACTAATTGATTTCTGAAAAAGATTACGTTTTTCCAATTAGAAAGGGGAGTAACTTATGAAGAAAATTACTGTTATTGGCACAGGGTATGTAGGTCTTGTATCAGGAACTTGCTTTGCAGAGTCAGGAAACGAAGTTATCTGCTGTGATAATGATGAAAGGAAGATCAATAACCTTTTGCAAGGGGGAGTCCCTATTTATGAACCGGGATTAAAAGAGCTAATTGAGAAAAATGTTAAGAAAGGAACACTTTGCTTTACCTCTAACATAAAGCAGGCTATTCGGGAAGCTGAAGTGATTTATATAGCTGTTGGTACACCAATGTCACCATCAGGTGAAGCAGACCTATCCTTTGTTGAACAAGTAGCAAAAACTATCGGTGAAAATGTGAATAGTTATAAGGTTATTGTGACTAAAAGTACAGTTCCTGTAGGTACAGGAAGACTGATTGAATCGATAATAAAGCAACATTTACGTGAAGATTATCCATTTGATATAGTATCTAATCCTGAGTTTTTGCGGGAAGGTGCGGCTATTAAAGAAACTTTGAATATGGAACGGGCAGTAATCGGTACGGAAAGTGACATGGCATATCAAATCATTTCAGAATTGCACCAGCCCTTTACATCCACAATATTGAGAGTTTCCCTTGAAACTGCTGAAATCATTAAATATGCAGCAAATGCATTTCTAGCTACAAAGATATCATTTATTAATGATATCGCGAACATTTGTGAACGAGTTGGAGCTGATGTTACAAAGGTCTCTGAAGGAATTGGTTTAGATAGTCGAATAGGTAATAAATTTCTGCAGGCTGGCATTGGATTTGGAGGCTCTTGTTTTCCAAAGGATACTGCTGCTCTCGTACATATTTCCCAAAAATGCGGCTATGACTTTAAATTAATAAAAGCTGTTATGGAAACTAATGAGGGGCAACGGGTAAAAATTGTAGAGAAACTTAAGGATGCCTTAGGCACATTAAATGGAAAAACAATTAGTGTTCTAGGCTTAGCCTTTAAACCTGATACAAACGATATTAGATCGTCGCCGGCATTAGATATTATTCCTTACTTGTCGGTGAATGGAGCAACCGTTCGGGCATTCGATCCAATTGCAGTAGAGGAAACAAAAAAACAACTTGGCTATCAGTGTTTATATTTTAAAGATATCTATGAAACATTAGAAAATGCAGATGCCTGCTTAATATTAACGGATTGGTTGCAAGTAAAGCATTTAGATTTAAATAAGGTGAAAGAATTAATGAGACAGCCCCTTATTGTTGATGGTCGAAATATCTTTGATTTGGAAACTATGCAGGAATTCGGGTTTACCTACTTATCGATTGGTAGACAACCAATCAATAAGGGAACAATCATTTCGAAGGCCATTTAGGAGGTATTTTCTGATGAATAGAGTGCTTGTAACCGGCGGTGCTGGCTTTATAGGATCACATATAGTAGAGGAATTGCTTCAGCAAAATTTTGAAGTAATTGTTATCGATAATTTTTCAACTGGTAATAGAATGAATATTGAAAAGCTCCCTATTAAGCTTTTTTATCATGATATAACTAAGGAAAGTATAATAGATTTCATTGTTTCACTACAACCAGACTATATTATTCATCAAGCTGCACAAGTAAGTGTATCGGAATCAGTCCAAAATCCGCTTTTTGATGAAAATGTAAATATAAAGGGGTCCTTGCACGTCATCGATGCAGCTATAAAATGTAGTGTAAAAAAGATTGTTTTTGCTTCTTCTGCAGCTGTTTACGGAAATCCTGTTACATTACCAGTGCAAATCAATCATTCTACTAATCCGGAGTCTCCATATGGAATTAGTAAATTGACCGTTGAGCAATATCTTCAAATGTCAAACAAACTATATAAACTGCCATACAGCATTCTGCGATACAGCAATGTCTACGGACCTAGACAGGATGCTAAAGGAGAAGGCGGGGTAGTGGCGATTTTTTCTGACCGCTTAACTAAACATATGTCGCCAGTAATATACGGAGATGGAGAGCAAACCAGAGATTTCATCTATGTTAAGGATGTTGCCAAGGCAAATGTAAAGGCCCTTTTCGTAAAAGATAATATATGTGTGAATGTTTCATCATGCCAATCCGTTTCTATTAATGAGCTATTCCAAATGATGAGGGACGCGGCAAAATCTGATGTAATAGCAATCCATCAAGAAGATCGTCCTGGAGATATTCGGCATAGTATTCTTTCGAATAAGGAAACGAAGGAACTATTAAATTGGGAGCCATTAATCAATCTTTCACATGGGTTGAACGAAACAATTCAATATTATGGAAAGAAACGAAAAATGCCGCTTTTACATAATTAAAGAAAAAAGGGAGCTATTGGTCAGATGACGGATAATCGCAGAATTATACAAGCGGTATTTGCTGCAACTTTCCTATTAATAGGAATTTTGGATGCTATTTTATTTATAAAACTGAAGAGTCAGATTTATTTTCTTCCGTTCCTGGTTGGAGTGCTACTATTATATATCTTTATTGCAAAACAATATGTGAATCCCGGTAGGCTACTGATCGGTATGATGTACTTTTTGGTCATGACGACTTTTCTTAACCAATCAGTGTTAAGTATTCATATTGGTTTCTTTAACTTGTTCTTATACAGAATAGTGTTAATATTGGCGGCAATTATTTTTCTTATCTTTTGGTGGAAGGAAAAGAATGGTGTCTTGAATTGGAATCGAGTCAATGTGAAACCAATATTATTCTTTTTATTGTTTTGGATGGCCTATGGTTTTGTTTCATTATTATGGTCCAAATCCGTGTTGGATGGTTTTAAATATATGGTACTGATTGGCACCGGGGTCTTGTTTGTCTATCTGGCAGTTTTTATTTTTCAAAAGTATACCCTTCTAAATATTTTTTACGGAATTTGGATGTTGATGACGACGGTTCTATTGATATTAGGTTTGATAAACCATTTCGGGCATGTCCAACTTCCCACCTCAACGCTTTATGGTGGGCCGGATTACAAAATGTCGTATCCGACTGCCGTTTTTTTTAATCAAAACGACTTTGCCACTTTTCTTTCCATATCATTCTTTTTCTATTTTTCTGCGGCAATAAATAGTAAGAGTGTATGGATAAAATCTTTATCGATATTGCTAGGTTTACTTAGTGTATACATCATTTATTTAACGGAATCCCGTGCAAGCTTGCTCGGGATAATGGTTGGAGTTATATCCTATCTGTTTATTATCCTTCCTAGAACTATCAAGAAGATTGCGGTGTTCGTTTGTTCGTTTATGGTTATTGCTGGCTCAGTCATCTTTCTGAAAAAAATAACATCATTATTAGGATTATTCTTCAATCCGATTAACCAGACATCCTCCAATATGGTTAGGCTAAATTTGTTAAAGAATGACTTGCACTTTGTATTAGAAACTTTCGGTTTTGGAGTAGGTGCTGGGAATATTCCATTTTATTTAAAAAATGAAGCCATCTACGACACAAACCATGTTTTAGAAGTACATAATTGGCTTGCAGAAATTATAGGAAATTTTGGCATAGTCATATTTTGTGGCTATATTACCCTATATTTATATCTATTTTATAGTCTGTATAAAGTATATAAAGCAAAGAGAGGCTTGGAACAAAAAGGGATTATGGAGGCTTGCATGCTGGGACTTATTTCCTTTCTAGTCTCAAGTATTAGTCCTAGTTCTGTCAGTAACCTGTACTTTCATTGGGTATTTCTTGGATTTGTCATTTCGACTGTAAATGTACTGAAAAACAATCAATCCAAACAGAAATTTAACACTAAGGGGCAAGGTTTAAATGGAACTTATTAGGAACAGGGTAAAAGCACATTACAAAAAATACTTCATCCTACTTGTAATAATCCCCCTAATTTTAGCGGGAATTGGCTGGATTTTGCCGGTAGGAAAAGAAAATTCGTTATACACAGCAGTGGCGACTATTTCATTAGGAAACTACGGAAACGCGGATTTAAATAGTTCAAAACAAGTGAATACCTTACTAACTAATATACCTTTCTACCAGAACTATGTAACGGAACTATGGAATGAAAAGCAAAATCAGATTGTAGGGAATCTGCAAGTATTAGATGTAGCGGAGGATAGGATAAAGCTTTCGTATACGGAAAAATCAAAAGAAAAAGCAGTCCAAATACTAAGCGAAATTACGGATTCCTTTCTAACATACGATCATGAGAGATTTACTGAAAAAAAAAATATCATTCAAAAAACAATCCAAACGGTGAAAAATGCAGAGGTAAGCAAGGATACCATTGTGGATCAACAACGATTCCTCTATGAATTACAGAATGATCTTCAAGATATCAAACCAGCATCTCTATTAAAGTCCGCAGATTTAGAAAATGTAGAGCTAGAAAATAGAGCTATAAGTTCAAAGGAAAGAGCGGTATTAGGTGGACTATTAGGAATTACATTTGCCTTATTCTTTATTTTGATTCCTGAATTTATTCGGGACCAGTCAAATTAAAAGGAGGAAAATCTCATGCCTTTAAAGCATCCAACCGTTTCTATTATCACACCTGCCTATAACTCTGCAAGGTTCATAGAAAAAACGATTGAATCTGTAAGGAATCAGACATTTAAAGACTGGGAAATGATTATTGTTGATGATGGATCAACTGATAATACTAGGATCATATTATCTAAATATGAGGAAGAGGATGACAGAATCCATACGATCTTTTTACAAGAAAATAAGGGTCCAGCGCTAGCCCGAAATATCGCATTAGAAAAAGCAAGGGGAAGATATATTGCCTTCCTGGATAGTGATGATTGTTGGAAGCCGGAAAAACTTGATAAACAACTTCTTTTTATGGAAAGTAATGATTACGCGTTTACATATACAGGATACGAATATATTTCGCATGATGGAGTCTTATTAAAAAAGAAAGTTTCTGTGCCTTTACAAATTTCCTATAATGATATGTTAAAGAATACTATTATTGGATGTTTAACGGTTATGATTGACCGAAAAAAGATTGGTTCCTTTCAAATGCCGAATATACGGACGAGGCAGGATTTAGCAACTTGGCTAGCGATATTAAAAAAAGGTGTTTTTGCTTATGGTCTAAATGAAACTTTAGCTGAATATCGAATTGGGCAACCTTCTATATCCAAAAATAAATGGAAAGCTGCCAAAATGAATTGGTATGTTTATCGTAAATTGGAAAAGCTTAATTGGTTTAAAGCATTATGGTGCTTTTCGCATTATGCTTTTCATGCTGTAGTAAAGAGAATATAAAAGAGGGAATGGAACCTATGAAAAACATACATATTATTGTAGCTGCAGGAGAATGGGAGACAGATCATCTCCGATATCGAAGGCATCGGTTTGCAGAGTTCTTATCCCATCAACCGGATACCCAAGAAATAATTTGGGTATGTCCGACGCCGCGCAAGGTAGATACTAATTTTCAAAAATTATCTAACAATATTACGCAATACCTAATCCAAGATATATTACCGCATAAACTATTTCGCTTTGGACGCTATATAGACAGCTTTTACAAAGCTAAAATGCGGCAACTTGTTTTATATTTGGAACAATATCATCGAAACTATCAAATATATCTGTGGTATACATTTCCTGGATTCCCTTTGCTTTCTGACATTTTTTCATGGAATAAGGTGGTGTATGATTGCAGTGATTTATGGACTGCACCGATTAGTGGAAAAAGCTCTCTCACTTCTGTATTCAGACAAAAGCTAATTTCAAAAGCAGAAAATCGAATTATCCAAAAGGCTGACACTGTTTATTGTACCTCCGATTATTTGCGGAGTCGAATTGTTGAAAAACGGCAAATACATGAAAATGTTTATACCTTAGAAAATGGTGTGGAATTTGATTTATTTGCTAGTAAACAAGATAAAATGGAAAAGATTTTGCCCGCAGATTTTGATGGCACTGTTCTAGGGTATATTGGCGGTATTAAACCGAAGCTTGATTTTGAATTGATTCAGAAGGTAGCAAGAAAAAGAAGGGATTGGCTTATCTTATTTGTTGGCCCAGATGGAACAAATTCAGACTCTGAATTTAAACAGGTTATAAAAGAGGAGAATGTAGTATGGATAGACAGTGTTCCACCCACAGATGTTCCAAAATATATGAACTTGATTGATATAGGGATTATGCCTTATAAACCATCGCAATATAATCAGGCGGTATTTCCCCTTAAATTATTTGAGTTTCTTGCATCTGGTAAACCTGTTATTGGCGTTCATTTACCGTCAACTAAAAAATATACACAAAAATTTGTATATCATCTGTTAGAAAAAGATAATCCGGAAGAATTTATTCAGGTATGTGAGCAGTTGGAGAAAAATAAAAGACAAGAAACGAATGTACGATTACGAAAGCAGCTCGCGAAAACGAAAGATTGGAATAGTGTTTTCGAGAATATGATTTGTTCCATGTAAAAAATAACTTGATCAAAGGAGAGAGTCTAGTGAAACAGATTCGCAAAGCAATTATTCCCGCTGCTGGATTAGGAACAAGGTTCCTCCCAGCTACGAAAGCAATGCCAAAAGAAATGCTTCCTATCGTAGATAAGCCGACCATTCAGTATATTATTGAAGAAGCAATAGAGTCGGGAATTGAAGATATCATCATTGTAACAGGTAAAGGAAAAAGAGCCATAGAGGATCATTTTGATCATGCCTTGGAATTGGAAGAAAACTTGCTGGCTAAAGGGAAATTTGATCTCCTTGAAAAGGTTAAGGAAACATCCAAAGTTGACTTACATTATATTAGGCAAAAGAACCCGAAAGGACTTGGACATGCAGTATGGTGTGCACGAAAATTTATCGGAAATGAACCATTTGCAGTTTTGTTAGGGGATGATATAGTCCAGGCTGAAACACCTTGTCTAAAACAAATGATGGATGTTTATAAGAAGATACAAGCACCTGTAATTGGTGTCCAAAACGTTCCGGAAAAGGAAACATCACGATACGGAATTGTGGACCCTATTGAACAGGACGGTTCTATTTATCAAGTAAGACAATTTGTAGAAAAACCACCTCTGGGCTCTGCACCGTCAGATTTAGCTATCATGGGAAGATACATCTTAACTCCAGAAATTTTCATGTTTTTAGAGAATCAAGAAGTAGGTACAGGCGGAGAAATTCAACTTACAGATGCAATAAGTGCTTTAAATAAGATTCAAAGAGTTTTTGCTTATAAATTTGAAGGTAAGAGGTATGATGTTGGTGATAAACTCGGGTTTATTCAGACAACAATTGAAATGGCACTTAAAAAGGAGGAATTACGAGAAGATTTAAGGTTGTTTTTAGAAGATATATTAGCTAAGCAGATACAATGAACATTTTAATCGGTAATACATGTAGAAGGCATAACTTTATAGAAGGAAACAAAAGCAAGCATCCACAAAATGCTTGCTTTTGTATCTCTGGAAAATTAATTCAACATAATTTCTTTTCTTCCATAATATCCTTTCATTCAATTTTAATTTTCCCCCTATACAATAGTAATTGCAGTTCATTAAAAAAACGGGCGGTATCCTATCTACAATCCTGGTCTTTAAAAATAAAATACTAAAAAGGGGTAACTACGCCCTGAGATGTACTGAAAAATATGTAAAAGGTTCCTTGGTGAACTGTTTTCCACAAGTTATGCTATATTCATAAAATAATAAGAGGGTGATATTGAATGAAGTGCAAAACCATTTCATCCCAATTGATGGCACTATGCTGGTTAATATCCATTCCATTGTTAGGAATCTTATATGTTATATTAAATCATCAAAGCATTAAGGCATATAGCTTGGTTACTGATCTTGACCGTCATATTCCGTTTATTAAAATTTTTATCATTCCATATGTTTCTTGGTTTGTGTTTATTTTGGCTACGTTAGTATACCTCTGCGTAAAGAATCGCCAAATGTATTATCGGACTTTAATATATTTCAACATTGGGCTTTTGATTTGTTACGGAATTTATTCCATCTTCCAAACGCATGTACCAAGACCAACTTTATCCGGTCATGATTTGCTAACAAATATGGTTCGCTCTGTCTATCAATTAGATGAACCGTATAATTGCTTCCCGAGTACACATGTTCTAACATCTTATTTGATTTTAAAAGGATTTCAATCAGCTAAAAATATTCCAAGACCAATTAGAATCGGTGTTTCCCTTATGTCGCTTCTCATCATGGTTTCCATTCTATTTGTGAAACAGCATGTATTGTTTGACTTAATTGGCGGTGTTGCTGTTGTAGAAGCCATCTATTTTCTTCATCGATGGGGTGCAGCAAAAATAAAAAGCATCCATCTAGCTTGGCAGAACCGGAACGGAACAAATAAAGAGTCTGTTAAGAACTCATAAAGAAGGATATTTTCAGTTCATAAAGAATATAAAGATTGCTTACTATTGGTAGGGGAGGAGTTCGATGGAATTTCATGCAGTTAGGCTGTTGGTAAATGATTTTCAGGAAAGCTTAATCTTTTACAGAGATGTTCTCGGATTTTCGGAATGGCATAATGATGAACAAGAATATGCTTATTTTGAAGAAAAACAATTAGCCCTTTTTTCTCGCTCAAAAATAACAAGTGTTATCGGAGAAGACGGTGCTGCAAATACGGATATCTATTCAAAGTTCTTGCTTCAATTCGAAGTAGATGATGTGGACGAAACTTACAAGAACTTAGTGGAAAAAGGTGTTAAATTCATCACTCTACCGCATGATCAGGCTGCTTGGGGATCCAGAGTATCTCATCTCCGTGACCCGGATGGAAATGTAATCGAATTATATCAAGTGATTCGACCGCAAAGAGGGAAAGAATGAACAATGAATGGATTTGATGAGGGACCTGGCTTTGAAATAGAAGACCGAATGGGAGAGAACAAGGAATTCTTAGGAAAAGTCAAAAGCTGAGTGAAACATCGCTCAGCTTTTGACTTTGTCTTGCCTGTGACTACGTAGGGAAAAATAAACTTCAAAATGTTACTCATCTGTACGTCGTTATAGCAAGGTGCTTGCGCTCCTTGTTCAGCTTAATTTGTTACCTTCTCAGTAACGAATTGATCGAAAAATTCTAGTATAGTACGGTTCACCAAAATCTCATTAGACTTCTTCGAGAATCCGTGGCCTTCATCCTCGAGAACGAGGTATTTTACATCTACACCATTATCTTGAAGGGCTTTTACAATTTGGTCGGATTCTTTCTTTACCACCCTTGGATCGTTCGCACCTTGGATGACAAGCATTGGTTTGGTCATATTATCCAAGTAAGTGATAGGAGAGTATTCAGTTAACTTGTCGTAATCCTTATCAGGATCTCCTACCCATTGATTCATAATTGGCTTCCAATGAGCTGGAACAGACTCAATAAACGAGAACAGGTTGGATGGTCCAAAGATATCGACAACGGCTTTGAAGTACTCTGGATGACGGCCGTGTAACAATAATGCCATATAACCGCCAAAGCTTCCACCCAGCAGCAATGTTTTATCTCTGTCTGCTAATCCATTTTCATAAAGATATTCCAGGCCAGCTATATTGTCTAAGCGAGGACCTTCTCCCCAGTTACCTTCAACCATTTTTGTATAGGCTAGGCCATACCCTGTAGATCCTCTGAAGTTAGGAGCGAAAATGCTATAGCCTCTGTTTACGAGGAATTGGAACATCGCGCGGAAATTATTTCGCTCTGCAGCTTGCGGTCCGCCATGCGGCCAAAGAATCACATGCCCATTATTCACATCGTCTTTCGGTTTGAAAAATAGTGCCTCAATAGCTAAGCCATCATAAGAAGGATAAGTGAGGACTTCCGGAACAGCAAGATCCTCTTCCTTAACCCCAGGCACCCCAAGATTCGTTAGCTGTTTCCAGTCTTCGCTTCCTGCTTCTTTTAAGAAAATATTATACGGTTTATTAGCCGTACCAGCTAAAAGGTAGACATTTCCGCTTTCGGCTACTTTGATACCTACTACAACCGTTGCAGGCAATTCCACTTTTTGCAAGGAACCGGATGCCAAATCATATTGGTATAAATAATCATTTACACCTTTGGAAGAAAGTAAATAAAGAGAATTTGATTTTTTATCGTGACTTACACTGCCAAGCTCTTCTTTTTCCAAAGAAAGAAGCTTTGAAAATTCATGTGTTTCTAGGTTGAACTTTGCTAAGTATGAAAAATCCTCTCCAAATGTCGTGACAAAATAATATTGCTTTTCTACAAATACACCATCCCCAACCGTAAATTGTTCCTCTGTTTCTGGTGTAAGTGAATAGGATTTTCCATCTTGATAAAGATAGCCAGGTGCATAAGTATTGGCAAATTGTTTTATGTAGACAAAGCTTGTTTCCTCTTCATTTACAGTCAACAAAAAGCTGGCAGCATCTTCACCTTCAAAGACAACACTCTCCTCTTCTTTTTCCAAATCATATCGGTAAATATTTAGAAACGTTTCATTGTTTTTCGTAGAAGTATAATACAGCCTCTTATCATCCTTTGATAATATAGGATGCATATGACGATGACCTTTTGCTGTGCGAAGCGGAACAAGCTCACCGCCAGCGGGAGGAAGCGCATAAAGCTGTGCGTTTTCATCACCATCCTGATCAAAGCCCACAACAAGAAAACGCCCGTCATGTGAATAGGTCAGCGCATGGCAGTTTTGATCAACAAATGTGAGTGGATAAGGATATTGATTTGGCAAATCCATTGCCCAAAGATTGTATTTCCCTGTCAAATTGGTACTGAAAACTAATTGCTTTTCATCAGGACTCACGGTGAAAGCCTGAATACTGAATGTACGATAAAAATTCTCGATGTCCGGTTTTTTAAAAGTAACCAAATGAACCCACTCCCTTTTAGAAATTTCTATCTATACTGAAAATTTAAAGGAAACAGATTGAAATGTCTAGTAGGAAGTTCTGAGTATACTGAAATATGAGTGAATTTAGATAGTTTAAAGACTCCTAATAGTAATATGTTAAATGGTTTGGTCGCCAAGTCCGCTATAAAAAGATTTGTGAAAATGGAGGATAACATTGGAACAGTTATTAATGAGGAAATGTCCTTTGCCAATAAGCTTTTCCCCAACAAAAACATCAGGGTGGATTTTAATATTGATAAAAATTTTATGCTTTAAATCAGGACTGCTGCCTTCCTCCAAAACAACAATCGGCTGTACTGTCGCAAAAATTCCACGTATATGCCTCTTTTCTCGGCCACCAATATATCTATCATAAGGCTTTAAACCTCTCAACAGTTTATATGGAATGGAGCAGGATATGACGGAGGAGGTTAATGCATTCGAAAATTCACTGCAAAGAATTGAGATACGACACTGGAAGATGAATAAAGAAGAACAAAATCAATATTTGCAGACAGAAAAAGAAATTTGGCCAGACAATCCGCTGGGAATGGAAAGATTGTTGGAATTTAAAGGAAAACCAAATTGGACTGCGATTACAGCATTCGACGGAAAGGATATAGTAGGAGGTATAATGGCTTGGGAGGATTTAGAAGAACCAGTGGGAGTGATTGAAGATCTCTTTGTAAAAGAGACTTATCGAAAACTGGGCCTGGGAAGAAATCTGCTTACTTCCGGGCTGACATATCTACAATCGGTTGGGTTTAAGGAAATGTCAGAGGAAAAGCGTTTTAATATTGAATTGTAATAGAGTCAGCCTAGGGCTGGCTTTTTTGGCTATTAGTGGATTGTGCTGGATAAGGAAATGAGAACAATCATTGTCTTGAGCGACCATTAACCGCATAATAGCAAAAATACTCTTTCTCTATTTACCACATCATCCCTTGGATTTCATTCCCTTGGTAAAATAAAAACATTCGTTTTAAAATAGAAGGGATGATTAAAAAATAGAAAGGTCGCGGACCTATGTTTAGAGGAAAAGCTTTCCCCATAAATAAAGAAAATTCCATCTCAGAGTTATTTGAACTACCACTCAATGATATCAAGCAGTGGATATATATTCGTGGCGAGGATTCAACAAAACCAATATTATTAATGGTTCACGGAGGACCAGGTGCCAGTCAAATTGGTTTTATCCGTCATTTTCAAAAGAAATTAGAACGGCACTTTATAGTGGTTAATTGGGATCAAAGGGGGGCTGGAATGTCCTATTCTCCTGTTATCCCGAAAGAATCCATGACCATCCAGCATTTTGTAGATGATCTAATTGTATTGACGGAATACGTACGTGAACGATTTAAGAAAAATAAAGTTTATCTTGCAGCTCATTCCTGGGGCTCCATCATTGGTCTACTAGCTATCCAACATAGACCTGACCTCTTTTATAAATATTTTGGGATTGCCCAAATAGCGAATTATTTAGAGAATGAAAGAGCCTCTTATCATCTTCTGCTGGAAAAGGCGAAAAAGCAAAATCATAAAAAGGCGATTAAAGGTTTAACCAAAATTGGGCAACCACCGTGGACGAAGCCGAAAAAGGAACGTATTTTGAATAAATATTTGAACTTGTTAGGTGGAGGCATGTCACGTGAAGGGAGACTGTTAAAAACAATGATAAAACATGTCATACAAGGTTCGGAATATAAGTTTCATGATTATCATCGCTTTTTAGCAGGACAGGTTTTTAGCAAAAAGGCTCTTCACAATGAACTGAAAACAGTTGATTTAAAAAAAGCCATTAAAAGGGTAACTATCCCGATTTACTTTTTAATGGGAAAATATGATTTAACCGTCCCACCAAAATTAACTGAAGAATTGTTTCAATCCATTGACGCGGATGAAAAACAATGGATTTGGTTTGAGAATTCTGCGCACTCACCGCTGTTTGAAGAAATGGAAAAATTTACTGAAATACTCGTTGAAAAAGCCAGGTAACTACATAAACCTGGCTTTTTCTTTATTAAAAGGAAAGTATTGAAACTTCACCTAATTCTGTCTTTATGATAAACACTAAATTATTTTTCACAAACGTCCGATAAGGTTAGAGGTGGACCATTTTAAAATGCTTTAAGATTAATAACAACAAGAAAAGAGGATTACGATAAATGAAAGGATTAAGATTTTCTATCCGCAAAAAGTTAATTATTTCTTTTGCACTAATATTAATTATTCCACTTGTTATTAGCGGTTTAATTTCCTATGAAAGTTCCAAACAAAATATTGATAAGCAGCTTATGAGGGCAGCAGATGAAAATGTTGGTACTCTTAATGAATTAATCAATTCAACTATTTCCCCCTTTTTTAATGATGCTACCTATTTTTCGGGAAAAATAACTGCTAAGGATTATCAAGGAGCCAAAAGCCCGCGTATCCGAACCAAGTTGGACCAATACTTAAATCTTCATAAAAATGTTCAGCTAGTATATGTTGGAACGGAAACAGGATTGATGATTAAATCGCCGAATAGTGAAGTAGCACCAGGCTATGATCCAAGACAGCGCTCCTGGTACAAGGATGCAATGAATAATCCTGGAAAAACAATTATTACAGATCCGTATATTTCTTCTAGTACAAAAGATGTTGTGGTAACAGTTGCCAAAACCCTAAATGACAATTCTGGTGTAATAGGTATTGATATTTCCTTAAAAAGCTTTAATACCATAGTCGATAAAATTAACATTGGCAAGAAAGGGTATGCAATGATTTTAGACGGAAAGAAAAACTTCATTGCCAGTCCAATGAACAAAGGAGGTTCTTCGGTTAAGCAATCCTTTTACAATAATCTTTATAAAAAAGCATCCGGTGAATTTAAGTATGAAATAAATGGACAATCCAAGAAGATGCTATTTGCTACGAATAAGTTGACTGGTTGGAAAATTGCCGGGACTATGGATACCTCGGAGACGACAGATGCTTCAATGCCAATTTTAATATCAACTGGAATCGATATTCTTATTACCTTTATCGTCGGAGGAATTATCATATTTTTCGTTATTCGTTCTATAACGAATCCACTTCACCGCTTGAAAAATGTAGCAGTAGAAATAAGTGCAGGAAATTTAACTCAAAAAATTGAGATTCATACTAGAGATGAAATTCAAGATTTAGGAAATGCATTCAATGAAATGGCTGAAAATTTAAGACAATTAATACAACAAATAGATGATAGTTCTGTTCAATTATCCGCATCGGCTGAGGAACTGACAGCTGGTGCTGAAGAGACAAAGATTGCAACGGAGCAAGTAGCTACGACGATTGAACAGGTAGCCAAAGGGGCCGAAATTCAATCTTCAGGTATTAAAAGTAATGCAAGATCAATGGATGAAATTTCTAAAGGTATTCAACGAGTTGCAGAGAATACGACACAGGTTACTGAATTAACAAGGAATACCACACAGGTAGCTGAAGAAGGCGGGGTTTTTGTCAAACGTACGGTCGAACAAATGAAGGATATTTATAACACAGTCGGTGAAACTAATAAAAAGATGGAAATCTTATCTAGCCGATCTATTCAAATTGGAACGATAATCGAATTGATTACTGGTATTGCAGACCAAACGAACTTATTAGCTTTGAATGCAGCCATTGAGGCAGCACGGGCAGGTGAACATGGAAAAGGCTTTGCGGTAGTGGCGGATGAAATTCGTAAGCTTGCAGAACAATCAAGACACTCTGCACAGGAAATAGCGGATTTAGTAATAGAAATTCAAAAGGAAACGGTCGTATCAGTCGAATCAATGGAAGAAGCAACCAATAAGGTGGAAGAGGGTCTATCTGTCTCCAATGAGACCATTCAAAAATTTGAAGACATTTTAAATGGCATGGAGAAAATAGCACCACAGATGGAAGATGTTGCAGCAATCTCCCAACAAATTACGGCAAGTGTACAAGAAATAACATCTATCATGAACGAACTTGCTACGATTGCCCAAGAAAACTCTGCATCTGCAGAAGAAATGGCGGCCACAACAGAGGAAAACGTAGCATCCATGGGGGATATCTCTCATGCAGCGAATGCTCTATCAAACATGGCAGAAGATCTTCAAACACTATTAAAGAAATTTAAACTTTAATGCTGCAATATAATGGGTGACAGGTACTGTTTTTGCCAATCAACATTACATCGATAAAATTACTAAAGTCAGTCCTACTCTCTTTACTGGGGAAGGACTGACTAATTTTTTTTAAAGACCAATAAAAAAGAAAGTGCATCTAAAACGCTAGTATTTGCGTTTTAGACATTTTCAAATAATGAATGGAATGTTAAGGAAAAACCCCAATCAGTACAAACGTACATCATTGTACCTTTCTTATTTTTTTATTGTTTTTCAACAGTGATTACGGGTTCATTTTCACTAATTACTTCCAACATAAAATCTGATGTAACATACAAATGATGTTCAGCGTTAGGATAAAGGCCCACCCTAGCAGGATAAATACTGTCATACCAAGATATCCAACTTGAGTTTTCCACTTTATAAAATGTTGGTTTATAAGTGAGAGTACCTTCATTCTCTCTCCAAGCATTTCCGATAAGATCGTCAATATCAGGTCTTCCTAACTCATCAAAGATGCGAAATGATATGATAGCATATGTTTGTGCTTTATCTTGTTTATAAGTGAACCTATATTCTTTAAAATTCTTTATATCTTCAAAAATAAGGACAAAATCTTTTTGATAATGCACATCTACAAAATACATTTCATTATCATACCTGCAAAACGGATTATCTTCTAAAGGTTCCCAAATAATTAGTTTTTCTGTTGTCATAAGCGTTTCTCCATTAGATTAATATCCAAGAAATTCATGAATGATTAAGTAGGTCTTACAGCACCAGCAGTCAAACTTAAACTCGTATATAGCGCAACAGCTCCATTAGAGGTACTTTTTACAAAGGTTACCTCATCCCCTTTTACATATTGTTAACTTCACCAGAGCCGATTCTGCTAAATTGTTTTTTTCAGCACCATAATTTCCGCTATAGTATACTGCCCGTATACCGCCACTACTTGTGTGAGTATAAAATTCCCCAATCAGTACTCTCCTGTGAAGGTTTAGATGCCTCCGCGAACATCTTTTATTGCTTATGTTAGTTGTTGAGAGAGTCTCAACGTTAATACTTTCTAATAGCTTTTGATATTCATTATCCGAAAATCAATAATCTTATCGGCATAAATACTAATGCTATTGTTTTCATCGGCAAGCAAATGTTGAACTTAAAGGGATTAATGTAAAATATTCTGAAAAACATGCAACTATTGTGCATTAATATGCTCTCTTTTATATAAATAGAGCCCATAATCCTGCATCACCGATTGGTGTCCAAGTTGCCTTAGCATGGTGGCAATATTTCCACGGTGGTAATTGCCATGAGTGACAATATGAAGGACGGATTCATTATTAGATGTTTCCAACTTACCAGCATAAGGATTGTTAACGATAATGACCTGGTCCATATTTTCTTGTTGGCTTAGAAATGTCTTGTTTTTGAGGGATAAGTCGTCATAGAGGTTTTCCATTTCTTCAAGGCTCTTTGATTCTAGCTCTTTTTGAAGCTGATTTGCGTGTGCGAAGGCCTCAGTCATTGTTTTTCCTGCCATAATTTCGAACCATAACTGTTCGACCAGATAAATATGGGTAAACACTTGTGAAATGGAAGTAAAGCCACTTTGTAAGTCATGATGATAAATATCTTGAGGAAGTTTTTTTAAGTGATTAATGATTTCCTTGTTTGCCCAGACATTGTAGTCATACATATCTTGCGTGGGATTTTTTTTCAAACAGTTGTCCTCCTTGTTTCTTATTATGTGGAATATTATACCATCCGCTTTATGCCTATGTATATTTGAATTAAGTGACAAAATTCGTACCTATTCCGTTCACAAATGTTCGATGCCTTTCATTAGCGGATTGCCTATAGGAGATTGTGTTTCAGAAGAGGGATTACGATGAAAAATGAAATTAAAAGTGTACCCTGGCAAGCGGGCGTTAGAATCAGGCGGTTTTTCTACAAACATTTGGGATAATCGTGCGGTTGATGGTGTGAATTTGAATGTACGTGCAGGTTCTATCGAGGAGTCATTGGTCTGCCGAGCGGAAAAACCTGACAATCTGCATTATATAAACACAATATCAGATCTAGTCACCGCATTTAGAAATCTAACTAGTTTTGGCAATATCGCGATGCATGCATATATGCGTCGGACATTGATAAGCAAGAAATGACTCACTGTTTTGACAATTAAAATATTGCGATTGCAAAAAATCATGTTATAATAAAGGTAATTTCTTAAAGGAGGCATCAAAAATAGACGATATGATTCTATAACCTTTTACGCTACACAATCTTATAGCATAAAAGGACTCTGCCTGTGCATGGTCAGAGTGATGGGATTAGTATGTCTATTTTTATATGTCTTTTCGGATTATTAGAGGTAAGATTCCTAATGGGATTTTACTTGTTTTTGTTATATATTGAATCCATCTATTTTAGCACAGGCAGTCGTCTGTGCTTTTTTGTTTCATTTTTTTATAGATGGAGGGATCAATATGTACGTATTAAAAACAGATAATCTAAGTGTGGAATTAAACGGAGTTTTTATTTTTCAAGGTGTGAACTTGGATATTCAAAGAGGAAATCATGTTGCTTTAATAGGTGATAATGGAGTAGGGAAAACCACTTTGTTAAAAGTATTATGCGGAAAAGTTTCGCAGACAGGCGGAAAATTAGAATTCGGAATTAGTCGTGAGGAAATTGGCTGGATGATGGATGAACAAGTGGATGTCGGTCTCACTACGATAAAATTTCTATACATGGAAAATGAACAGTGTTATGAAGTGAAAAATAAATTAGAAAATATGCAGGATCATTGGAAGGATGATGCTAGTTTTATTGAGGAGTACAATAATACTTTACAGCAATATATGGATCTCCAGGGTTACGAGTGGGAGATGAAGATGGAGAGGGTGGCCAAAGAACTTGGGATTGAGCAGGAATGGTGGAATATTCCGTTCCGTGAGCTTAGCGGGGGACAAAAAACACGTGTGAGGTTAGCTAGGTTACTTATAAAGGAGCCTCAGATGCTTGTATTAGATGAGCCGACCAACCATATGGATATCGAATCGGTAGAGTGGCTGGTCGGCTGGCTTCGGCAATATAAAGGTACTGTTCTTTTCACTTCACATGAACGTGATTTTATCGACAAAGTTGCGGACATAACCTATGAACTAACAGATAAAGGAACTAAGCGGTACAATGGAGGGTACTCTTTTTATAAAAAGTTGCATGACGAAGAGCAGCATGCTGCTGAAGAATTGTATAAAAAATACAATCAAGAAAGAAAAAAACTATTAGAAGTTATTCAAACCTATAAACAGTGGTATCAAAAAGCGTCGAACTCGGCAAGTGAACGGAACCCGTTTGCTAAAAAACAAGCTGGCCGGCATGCGAAGCAGGTGAAGGTGAAGGAAAAGGCGTTGGAACGATTAGATAATAAAAAAATGGAAAGACCGAGAGAAAATAAGGGGATTGAGGCAGTTTTTGATGCGGAGGCTTTTGAAGGAAAACGGATGATAGGGATGAAGGATGTGTCTTTCTCATATCATGCGGATGCACCTTTCTTCCAACACCTGGAGATGGAGATTTTGCGCGGAGACCGTTTGGCGGTTGTTGGGAAGAACGGATCGGGTAAAACAACCTTATTAAAGCTTTTAACGGGTATTCTTAATCCTCTAGAAGGAGAAGTTCGACGAAATCCTCAATTGAGAATTGGTTATTTTATGCAAGAGTTGGATCAATTAAATATGGAAAATACCATTCTTGAAGAGCTTCTTGAACTGGAACATTTAACGCAGGAGGAAGCTAGAACGATTTTGGCATGTTTCCTGTTCCGCCGCGAGGATGTTTTTAAGAAGATAAAGGATTTGAGTATGGGGGAAAAATGCCGAGTTGCGTTTGTGAAGCTGTACTTTTCTGAGGCAAACCTGCTTGTTATGGATGAGCCAACAAACTATTTAGATATTCGTACGCGTGAACAAATAGAGGAAGCTCTGGCTGTATACCCAGGTTCAGTGGTTATTGTTTCGCATGACCCTTATTTGCTTAGAAAGGTTGCGAATAGGGTGATAGAAATAGAAGCAGGCCAGGTTTCTCATTATAAAGGGAGTTATACAGATTGGGAGGTCAGCCGGAAGCTTAGTCCTGAAAAGCAAAAATTAGAAAATGAAATATCTTTGCTGGAGATGGAGCTTGTTGATTTATATGGTCAAGAGGGAGAGAACTTAGATAAAATAAAAGAGATAAAGAGGAAATTGCAGGAATTGAAAGATTCTATGTAGGATAAAAGAAGAGGATTTCTATGGAAAAAAAGAAACTTTATGAAGCGGATTTATATGAGCCAGTCAGGAGGCTGTTTGTACGGGAAGGGTATGAGGTGAATGGAGAGGTAAAGGATTGTGATTTAACAGCTGTGAAGGAAGAAGAGCTTATCATCGTGGAAATGAAAAAGAATTTGACAGTGGAGCTCTTAATACAAGCAGCGAATCGACAGAAATTAACAGACCTCGTCTTTATAGCTATTCCAAAGCCAAAGTATAAGATGTACTCAAAGAAATGGCATGATATGTGCCACTTGTTAAAAAGACTGGAGCTTGGTTTAATCATCGTATCTTTCTTGAAAAGCGGGGCAAAGGCAGAAATTATTTTGTCGCCTGCCCCTTTTGATAGGAAAAGAACTATGCAGATGAATAAGAAAAAGAGATTGAGTTTGTTGACGGAAATTAATGGGCGGAGTGGCGATTATAATATCGGAGGCAGCAATAAAACAAAAATCATGACGGCATATAAGGAAAATTGCATTCAGATTGCCTGTTATTTGGATCGGGAAGGGCCAACATCCCCGAAAACCCTGCGCAAAATGGGGACGGGCGAAAAAACCTTATCCATCCTAACCCAAAACTACTACGGCTGGTTCGAAAAAGTCAGTCGCGGCATCTACACCATCACCGAAAAAGGAAAAGAAGAAATAAAACAATACCCAGAGCTCCTCAAACATTATTTGAATTAAGGGTGCCTGGCACCACTCGTGGACAAAATGGGAAAGTGTCCATGTGGGGTGGACAGTTTAGCATGAATTTATTAGCACAATAGAATTTCGACAGTTATGTTCATAAAAAGGGTCGTCGTTTTAAAAAAAGATCTGTTTGTACGACGGCTCTGACTATTTATAAATACAAACTTTCCGGATTTATAACCTTATAAAAAATAAGCCATCATTTGATGGTTTTCATTTAAAGTATAGCTTTGCGGAGGAAGTCTCCTTTTCCCTTAAATAAGCACTGTTTTTATAAATCACTAAAGCAACATCCAATAGAGAAGCGCTTTAAAATGAGATTGCTGTAAATCCAGACATATGACTATAAAGAACCCCCTCCAATACTGTCGTCCCACCATACATAGTTGCATTTACCAAAGCATTTCCACGTGCTGTCGTAGGTACGCTCTGCAAAATACTCATAAATACCGAATACACTTGTTTCTTTGAATAGGTATATATAAAGAAAATCTATCATTCCTAAAAATTTCTCATTCGCCACCGTTTTTAAAACCTAATCATTTCATTCCATATATTAGGTGGAGACCACTTTTTCCTTAGATGAAAAAAATCCTGCCAAAGCAGGATTACAAGTAATTTGAATCACGTTTCGAATGATTAATCTCCTATTTAAAGCCTTCCATTTTCCTTACTTGCATCGAGGTTTCGATAATCATGTCTAAAAGTTCGCTGTAAGCTATGCCAGCCGCTTGAGCACTTTTTGGTAGCAAGCTATTTTTTGTCATGCCTGGTAAGGTATTAACCTCCATAACATATGGAATGCCGTCCTTGACCATCATATCTATTCTTGCGTAGACACTGCATTTCAAGGCTTTATAACATGCAAGAGCTGCAGCAACAACTCTTTCGTTTAACTCGTTAGGGAGTTCCACTACCTCTTCAATCGTAGCAGCATCATCATATTTGGCATTGTAGTCAAAAAACTCTGCTTTGTGGCGAATGGAAATGACAGGTAAAGGTCTTCCATCAAAAACAGAGCAAGTAATCTCATCGCCTTTTATATACTTTTCAATCATCACTTCGGAATCCCATTCAAAGACTTCGGCAATGGATGAAAGCAAAGAGTCCTTATCATATACGATTTTTACACCAACACTTGAACCGCCGGAATTTGGTTTTACCACAACCGGATATCCCATTTTGTCTATTTCATCCAACTGAAGCTCATCCATATTCGAAAGGCAGATCCAATCCGAGGTGGGAATCCCTTCAAATCGCATAATCTTTTTCGAGATATTTTTATCCATACAAATACTGCTGGATAGCATGCCGCTTCCTGTATAAGGAATGCCTAAGGTTTCTAGAGTGCCCTGGATGGTTCCGTCTTCCCCATATTTTCCGTGTAGGGCTAATAGCGCCATATCAAGATCTTTGGCCTTTTCCACTAAATCTTCTTTGTTGTGAAGCTGAACGGGTATAACCTCATATTTATTTTTATCCAAATGTGCAATCATTTCTTCTCCCGTCATAAGAGACACTTGTCTTTCGGAGGAAACCCCTCCCATGATGACGCCAACCTTCATTTTATGAACCTCCATATTCTTTTTTTAATATATCTCCGATTACTTTTATTCCGCGTACAATATCTTCTTCTTTTAATCTGGAAAATCCTAAACGGAAGGTATTGCTTCCTTTTCCGTTTGTATAAAAAACATCACCCGGTGAAAAAACGACCCCTTTTTGATAGCATTTTTTCAATAAATGTCGCGAATCTATATGGTTTTCTAATTCAATAAAAAGATGAAGTCCGCCGTCCCCGGTCATTCTTTTAAAAGGAAGGTATTGTTCGCATGTATGCACAGCTAACTCGTATTTTTTTTTATAAACGGACCTGGCCCTTTTTAAATATTTTTCAAAATGGCCGTCATGCAAATATTGATATAATACTGCCTGATCCAGCGTAGAAGTGTGAATTGTTCGTGCTCGCTTCATGCTTTCCAGGTAGTAAATCAGTTCCTTGTCTGCTAAAACCCAACCAACACGCAATCCTGGAAAAAGGATTTTGGAAAAACTGCTCAAATAGATAACATTATTACCGTTTCCCGCAATGGCTGCAAAAGGGGCTAGGTGGGAACCTGAATAGCGTAATTCCTCATTAAATCCATCTTCTAAAATGGGTATTTGATATTTGGACATTAGCCTCATGACCTCCATTCTTTTCTCAGAGGAGGTCACAATCCCGGTGGGGTTATGATAAGACGGGATTAAATAGGCAAGATCAAAATCTGTATTGGACAAGGTATCTTCTAGTTTTGGAATGTTGATACCATCATCATCCATTTCAATTCCATGGATTTCAAACCCGTGTAGCCGGAATAGCTTAAGGGCAGATTGATGGGTTGGATTCTCACAAAGGATACGAGCGGATTTTTTCGATAGAGAAGATAATACAATATCGAGTCCCTCCGTAAAACCATTCGTAATCAGAACATCCTTGTTCGAAATGTCTACACCCTTGATCTCCATGTAATGCAAAAGATAGTCGATTAGGGGTTTGAAGCCCTTGGCATATCCGTAGTTGAGAACGATATGGCCTTCAATGGACATCCGAGTTAGAAAAGCCCTTTTAAAATTTTCTACATCAAAAAGCTTTTGATCGGGTGCAATGCTATTGAATGCAATCATACCTTTATCCCAGCGTACACCATGTTTCATTAGATCCATTTCGTCCGCAAGCATGGTTAATTCATTGATTTTTTCTTCCCAGTTCAGTTGAAGGGAAGCTGCTTTGGCGGTCTCTACCCGCCCAACAAAATTTCCTTTGCCTTTTATCGCGTAAATAAGCCCTTCCTGTTCTAAATCCGCGTACGCAGTTAGCACTGTATTCCGACTGACAGATAATAAAGTGCTTAGTTCACGGGTGGAAGGCAGCTTTTGTTGCTCAAGCAAATGCCCATTCGTAATCATTTTCTTCAAATATTCTTTTAGTTGAATATAGACAGGACGACCGTCCACAGGCTTAAAATCGTTAAACACGCCTTCAACCCCTTGCTATCATTTTTACATAACCGCATCTGTTCCAAAAGGTCCACCACCTATGCATTTTTCCAAACCAGTGGTTGGTGGTGCCAGGCACCAAAAACGGGACGATTATTGTCCCGAAAATGGTGCCTGGCACCACTCGTGGACAATTTGCAGTTTTGTTTTTCCTGCGCAGACACTTTTGGTGCATTGATATTTTCATTGTACTAACTTTACAGGTAACATTAAAGAAAAGAAAGGTTAGAAAGGATGGTTGTATTTCTTTAATAATGCAGTTCACCTATTTCATTTTAGTCTCAGCGGTAAAAAGGGAAGAGAGAAGAAAAGAATGACCTCATAGAAGAATGGGGTGTAGTATATTTCTTTTATAAGTCAGGGAGTATGAGGAATTGTAAATAGGGGAAAAGTGGGTAAGTTCTTAATGAGAAATGGAGTGTGCGAACGTCTACAAAGCAGTAATAACTATAGAAGGAAAGGTGTCCACCACTCGCGGACAAAATGCCGGAATGTCCACGAGTGGTGCCTGGCACCCTATTTTTGGCACCCTATTTTCCTTTTGCTGGGGTCATTAGCCTTTCTTTTCCCATTAATAGTATAGCAATAAACCCTAGTCCAATCGGGATTAATGCCCAGCCGAATGTTGTGGAGACGGAGTGGGCCATTGCATCGGTGATTTTATGAAGGATTTCCGTTGGGATTTTCGCTCTAGTATCAGCAGATAGCAAGGCACGTGAATCCATATGTCCAGTAAATCCCTTCATTTGACTGAATGCATCCTTTAACTTACTATTCAGTACATGATTTTGAATGGTACCAAATATTGTAACGCCGAGTGTCATTCCAAGCGTTCTAAAAAAGTTATTTGTTGATGTGGCAATACCGCGTTTTTGCGGTTCAATATTATGCTGCGTCGCCATACCTAATAAAGAGAAATTGAATCCCATTCCAAGCCCAGTAATAATCATGAAAATGGTGAGAAGGTATCGCGGAGTGCCCACATCGATTGTGCTCAAAAGGAGCATCCCTGCAAAAAATAAAACAACGGAAACAAGCATGATGCCGCGATAACTAAAACGTCTTACCGATTGTCCGCCTAACTGGCTTCCAATAACAGAACCAATCATCATCGGAATCAAAATTACACCTGAATTCGTAGCAGAACCGCCATAAACAGACTGAACAAAAATCGGAATCATGACAGTCGTTATGATAAAAGCGGCACCATAGAAAAAGGCAACTCCTTGTGTTGCTGCAAATAATTGGCTTTTAAAGAGGCTAAAAGAAATAATGGGCTCTGCCACCTTTCTTTCCACCAGGAGAAAAATAATGAATAGGACGGCAAATATAGCAAAAAGCGTAATAATCATGCTCGAACCCCATGCATATTGATTTCCGCCTAGTTCAAGCGCAAACATTAAGCTGACCACAGCCCCAATAAGTGTAATCGCGCCAATCCAGTCAATTTTAAGCTTCTTAAGATTAAGATGTTCTTTATAAAATTGCACAATAAAAAATAATGAAATAACACCAAGAGGCAGGTTAATATAAAAGATCCAACGCCAATCAATTTGATCTGTAATATAAGCACCAAGTAATGGACCGATGACACTGGACAATCCAAATACTGCTCCAAATAATCCCGTCATCTTACCGCGCTTTTCTGGCGGGAAGATATCAAAAATGATCGTAAACGCAATTGGCATTAATGAGCCTCCGCCAATCCCTTGAATAGCACGATATATACTAAGTTGTGTAATACTTTGTGCTGTTCCGCAAAGGGCAGATCCAATAAGAAAAATAATTAGTCCAAATAGGAAAAATCGTTTCCGCCCGTACATATCGGATAACTTACCGAAAATTGGCATACTTGCCATGGTTGCAACTAAATAAGCGGAAGTAACCCAGATAAATTTATCCAGTCCGCCGAGTTCTCCAACAATTGTTGGCATGGAAGCGGCTACTATTGTATTGTCCATTGCCCCCATTAAAATTCCTAAAAGCAGGCCTGCTACAACAAACCCTATTTTGCTTTCGTTTGATACCATATAAATCCCCCTTTTTACTTGTTGTCTGATAATTTTAGTGATTCTTTCGGATAAAGCGTATTAAGCCCTACTAAAATATCTAGTACTATATGTAATTCTTTTTCATTATATTGCTTAAATAATTCGGAAACGGATTCGTTCAATGGTTGAAATAAACGGCGGATTTCCTGCGTTCGACGTGAAATGGGCTGAATAATCACACGTCTGCGGTCCTCAGGATCTTGAACTCGCTCAACTAGTTCCGCTTTCTCTAAACGATCAATAACTCCAGTAATAGCCCCCGTTGTCAAGTTAGTGAGGGCGGCGAGTCTTCCAGCAGTTACTGGCCCTGTATAATTTAACAAATCCCGGCATTTTAAATCGGTGGCATTTAAATGGAGTTTAGAGGCAACTGCTTCCATAAAAAAAAGATTCATTGTACTGAACTTTCTCAATTCCTGAATGAGGGAAGACAACAATTCTTGTGTATTTCCTGTTTCGTCTGTCAATGAGATCCCATCCTTCAAATTTAAGATATAGATAAAAAAGACTTAGTTACTAATTATCTTAGTTGCTAAGATAATTATGGGGAGGTGCTTATACATTGTCAAACATTTTTTTCATTCCGTTTGGTTTCACCTTAGAGGGAGGACATTCTAATGTTCTAAGAGAATGTCTATTTAGTATGATAAAAAAGGTAGGTTGCTGTTATGATGATTAGGAACATACAAGATTCTGATTATAAAAAGGTTATTTCCGTTATTGATGAATGGTGGGGTGGCAGGCATATGGCGGATATGCTGCCTAAGTTATTCTTTGTTCATTTTCAATCTACTAGTTTTATAGCAGAGGAAAATGGAGAGATCATAGGATTTCTAGTTGGCTTCCTCTCCCAAACAAAGCGTAATGAAGCCTATATCCATTTTATAGGGGTCCATCCGGATTATAGGAAATTAGGCATCGCAAGGAAGCTATCCGAGTTATTCTTTGAAACGATAAAACAGAGCAGCTGTGATACTGAGCGCTGTGTAACTTCTCCTAAAAATAAAACTTCCATTGATTTTCATACGCGTTTGGGGTTTGAAGTAGAGGATGGTGATACCGTTTTAAATGGAGTATCCATTCATTCTGACTATGATGGACGTGGGGGAAGTAGGGTGTTATTTGTTAGGAGATTAACTTAAAGTCAAATATTATATGTAAAGAGGCAGAGACAAAACCTAGTTAAAATCAAAAAAACGTATGAAATCAAATTTAAAACCTTGACTTCATACGTCTTTAATATTGGGGCTTAGCCCAATTTCAATCGTTTTTTTTAGTAACTGAAACGACAGTAATAACGGGGAAATTTCTTTTTAGATAATTGACATAGGTAGTATTGATGGATTACTCATTCTATGGTCAGAAATCACACAATAATTTGTCTCTCTACATATTCTTTTGCATTAGGACCGCAATTAAATAATAAATCTACTATGGACAAATTATTGATGAACGATCCCCACCTTTGTGGATAGACGGGATGGTTAAAATGCTGATAAACTACCTTAATATTATTCTCTCTAAAATCCTCTTCGTTCATGTATGATTTTGCGCCTAAACCGGATAAATAGATATGAGCACCTAACGATTTACAGATACTAATAAGTTTTGTATTCTTCTCCCCATATACTCCACTCATTTCAGAGGAACGTATGATTGGGGTCCTTATATCTAAGTACTCTCGAATGAATTCGATAAACGCTAAGTTTAAATCTACTAATTTAGTACCGGAGTGTTGATATATATCAATGAAAGAAGGGGAAAGATCTTCCCAATATTTTGTTTTTTGATAGCAACCCTGCAGAGTGAAAATATGTCTATGTTTCCAATTTAATTGATTATTCATCACGATTTCATTTATTTTTGCTTTTTTATTTATAATAGGAATAGCTAACGAAATCATTCCATTAGAACCCTTTATTACATTTCTTCTTTCTTCTTTATTGGAACATAATACATCATCTAAAATGACAAAGACATCACTTGAGAGCATTTTATGAAAAAAGCCATACCAGGGAATATAATTGGGCTGATGGATTCCAACAATCATGGAATGAACACTTCCTTTACAATGAACAACTAATGTCAAGTGTTACTTAATAAGCGCACCATCTTAATATTCATGTTATGTCCGCTTCGAAAACCGATAAAATGCCCTTTTATTTGCTGACCGGTCAACATTAAATCTCCTATTAGATCTAATACTTTATGTCTTGCAATCTCATTGCTCCATCGTAAAGTCGCATTTCCGCTGGGGATAGATAAACAATTGTTGATATTTTCGCCGAAATATTCAAGCATAGAGTCATAGTCCTGATCCAAAATAAAGGATCTAGCCTTTGCCAACTCTGATATAAACTTTTCATCTTTTATAGCGGAGAAATGGGCAACCTGAGTAGGGATTTCTTCTTCTGGATAATGGAGGAAATAGGTTATGGAAAAATGATCAGATGGAAGTCCGAGAAGAAATGAATCATATCGTTTGCCGTTCAATGCTTCGAAATGGTCCAGCACCCAGAGTGGTTGTTTCACCACTTTATATTGTAAAGGAACTGATTGAGTAATAGGCACAGCTTTTAGAAGAGCAATTATAAATTCCCAGCTGCTAAATGTTGATACTACCGGTATATATGGGCAATTTAAGTGAACTCGTATATTCGTAATACCTAATCCAGAAATTGCTGCTAAAATATGCTCTGTATGTTCGATGCATATTCCATCTTTTTCTAACGATGACCAACGCTTATTCTGCACTGCATATTCAGAACAGCATTCAATTTCAGGTTTATTGGGTAAATCATCGCGGATAAAAACTATTCCAGTATCAGGCTCAGCCCCTTCGAACACCACTTTAGCTGGAGATTTTCAGTTAACTGCAGTGCCTGAAACTTCCGATTTAAATGTAATGGTTTTTTGCACCTCATATCACCTTCAATATAGTAAGGTATTTATATCAGCGTGTGAAATGAATAAGGATAAAAATTAGTACCTTATGATTCATATTTTCTTGAAAGAATGTGGATATCACTGGTGTACCCTATCCTAACTTAGACTTTATTTATACATTAATATGGTGAAATCATTAGGTTTATACGAATGATATAGATTAATTCTGTTGGTCAGTTTAAAGCACATATCGAGAATCTCTACTGGATTAAAATGTGTTTCTGTCGTTCCAATATATTCGCTAGGCATTCTCGTTGTTAGTAAATTAAAGGCAATCCCTTTATTGCATAATGCAAACATTTTTTCTACACTTTCCTCTAGAAAAATTTTCATATTTTCATTGGGTACTGTTACACTAAAAGTTCCCGAGGCAACTAGATAATCGTAGTGTTTATCGGCATCAAGTTCAAATAAGGATTTATTCATGAAATTACCTTCAGGGTGCTTTTTCTTTGCAAATTCAATAAAATCCTTTTGGATATCTAATCCGGAGTATCTGATATTATTGTAGTTTTTTTCTAAAATAAAATCATATAGGTGGCCTAAACCACATCCAACATCTAGTAAAGTAATATCATTCGATTGGTCTTCCTCAAACAGTTTACATATATATTGAAATCTGATTTTCTGGCTTTCCGTACTACCCCATTGAACGTCCTTATACGAGTCAGTTATGTTTTTGGTTGCAAAAAATTTATTGGTGAAAGCTTTAAATTTCTCATTTGTACTTTTATCCATTATATATTCCTCCTTTTGATACAAAGGGTAATTAAGTAGGTTATTTTATAAAGAACTACGGTTATTGTAGTGGTCTTTATTAGTAGATGTAGATATTTCGTTTTTTGACAAAGACAAATAGGAAAAATTATTGGACTAAGATAGTCGAGAAATGACAGTTTAGAACCGTTTGTATTGATCGAATTTTGTCTTCTGAAGTATTACTTTTTACATCATTTTCTGATCATTTCAGATAATCATCCTAATAAAAAAGGATTATTCCCCTTCTCTAAAGAATGTTTTTAAAGATTGTAATGTTTTTTACGAAAGGAGGATAATGATGAATCATCTCGTACATAAATCCTACGATGCTCTTTCTTCTGATTATGAGCATCGAGTTGATAATGATTCCTTGTACAATATTGCCTATGAGCGACCAGCGATGATGACTCAGTTTCCTAACGAAATAAAGGAGAAAACGATACTAGATGCAGGCTGTGCAGCTGGATGGTATACGGAACAATTTATGAAACGCGGAGCTAAGGTAACAGCAATTGATCTGAGCCCTGAAATGGTTGCGGCAACAAAGAGAAGAGTTGGGGATCAGGCAGAGGTTCTCTGTTTAAATCTTACAGATAAGCTTCCGTTTGCAAATAATTCTTTTGATTTTATTGTCAGCTCGCTGGTTCTTCATTATGTAGAGGATTGGGGTCCGACATTTCAGGAGTTTAAACGGATATTAAAACCAGATGGGATTCTGCTATTTTCTGTCCACCATCCTTTCATGGATATTCGCAGATCACCCAGCAATGACTATTTTGCAACGGAACTTATTATTGATCAGCGGAAAAGACAAGGAAAGTTCATTGAAGTTCCTTACTATCGCCGTCCGCTCCATGAAATACTAAACGAAACACTTGCTTATTTTTCAATAGAGAAGTTGATAGAACCCCAACGGGTGCCAGGCACCACTCGTGGACAAATGTGTAAACTGTCCTCCACAGAAGGACAGTCAACAGAGGGAGTAAAAAATGGTACAGAATGAAAAGGATATTCTACAGATTGTTAGTGAAGATACATGGATGATGGATATTTTGCGCACAGCAAAAAAACTGAATCTGCCGGATTGGTGGGTTTGTGCAGGTTTTGTTCGGTCTAAAATCTGGGATACCCTCCATGGTTATAAGAAGCGGACTCCCGTTCCAGATATTGATGTAATCTATTTTGATACAACAACCACAGATGAATCAGTAGAAAAGAGATTAGAAGAAAAACTGAGGAACCTGCACCCTAATATACCGTGGTCCGTTAAGAACGAAGCAAGAATGCATGTGAAAAATAATTTCCAACCCTACCAATCTGCTGTGGATGCGATAGCCAAATTTCCTGAAACTGCAACAGCATTAGGGCTTAAATTAGATGAAAAGGATAATCTTATTTTAACAGCACCTTGTGGTCTGGAGGACGTCCTACATTTACAAGTCAAACCTTCGCCATTTTTTATGGCAACAAAGGAATATGCCTCTATTTACGAGGAGCGAATCAAGAAGAAGAACTGGAAGTCCATTTGGCATAGAATCAACATAACCCATATTTCAACGTAAATGAGGTCATAAAAATGAATTTTGCTATGATATTTGATATGGATGGAACTCTCTTTCAAACGGATAAGATTTTAGAAATAAGTCTGGAAAACACGTTTGAAGAGTTAAGAAGAAAAGGTTTATGGGAAAAAGAAACACCAATTGAAAATTACCGCCAGATTATGGGGGTTCCTTTGTCCGTAGTATGGGAGACGCTTCTTCCAGCTCAATCGGAAAAAATACGCGCAATGGCTGATGCATTTTTTCAAAATCAGTTAATCGAAAATATACAAAACGGCAGCGGTGAATTATACCAGCATGTAGAAGAATTATTTGCCTATCTCAAGTCTAAGAATATCCCTATTTTTATCGCCAGCAATGGGTTGCCCGCCTATTTGGAATCCATTGTTACATACTTTCATCTCGATCAATGGGTAAAAGAAGTTTTCAGTATTCAGCACATACAATCGAAGGATAAAGCAGATCTCGTAAGGTCCATTATTGAAAAATACAACATACAAAGAGGTGCAGTCGTTGGGGATCGGTTATCAGATATAAAAGCAGCAAAATCAAATGGCTTTCATGCGATTGGGTGCCGATTCGACTTCGCTCAAGATGAAGAGCTTACTTATAGTGACTTTATTATTGATGACTTAATGCAGATAAAAGAGATTTTAAAAGAGATAGAGGGCATAAAATTATGAGACAAATCATTGCACTTGGCGGCGGCGGATTTTCCATGGAACCGGAGAACCCGTTACTAGATTTATATATTTTAAAACAGGCTAGCAAATCCAATCCATCCGTTTGTTTTTTGCCGACAGCGAGTGGTGATGCAGAAAACTATATTGCTAATTTTTATCATTCTTTCCATCAACATGGATGCAAGCCGTCACACCTTTCCCTATTTCGGCCACCGACAAGAGACTTAGAGGATTTTATTCTATCAAAGGATATTATGTATGTTGGCGGAGGGAATACGAAGAATTTACTGATTCTTTGGAAGGAATGGGGATTGGATCGGATATTAAAAAAGGCATGGGATGAAGGTGTTGTACTAGCAGGAATTAGCGCTGGTTCGATTTGTTGGTTTGAAGAAGGCGTAACGGATTCGTTTGGGGACCAACTAGAACCAATTAAAGCACTTGGGTTTTTGAAGGGAAGTAATTGCCCGCATTATGACGAGGAAGCGGAAAGAAGACCAGCATACCATCATTTTATCGAAACGAATCAATTGAAACCAGGTATTGCAGCGGACGATGGGGTTGCCACCCATTTTGTAGAACAAGAGATTGTGAAAGTTGTCAGCTCAAGACCAAACGCAAAGGCATATCAGGTTTTACATGAAGGAACGGTACGGGAGAGAACATTGGAAACGGTATTTTTGGGGAGTAATCGGGAACAATAGCATTATTTTGAAGTGAGGTGATGACATGCCTGTAATGTTGACTTTCGGAGAAAAGGAAGCATCGATTGAATACCAACCAAGACCAGGATGTTATGGAATTATTTTTAATCAGAATAGAACCAAAGTAGGTATTGTCAATATTAAGGATCGCTATTTTCTGCCTGGGGGCGGAAAAGAAGGGACCGAGAGTGATGCTGATTGCCTTAAAAGAGAAGTGTTGGAAGAATTGGGGCATGAGGTGAAAATAGACCAATATATTGGAAAAGCTCAACAATATTTTTATTCCAAGCACTATGAGGCATATTATCTTAACATTGGGCATTTCTATATATGTGAATTAGGAAAAAAAATCATGGAGCCAATTGAGGAAGATCATATCTATGAGATGGTGGAAATTGAAACAGCAATGGAAAAGCTGGTTCATAAACATCAGAGTTGGGCAATCCAGCATGCATTAGGGTTAGTTTGAAGTCCAAAGGGGATGGTTTACTTGAAGACGATGCTTCATGTAAGAGGGAAGAATATTTACATTGAAAAAAATGGGGCCGATCATTTGCCAAAACTTCTTTATTTACATGGCGGCCCAGGTTCGGGTTGTTTAGATTTTACCCATTTTCAAGCTAGTAATCTAGCAAAGAAAGTCCAACTTATTGCATTGGATCAAAGAGGGATAGGGCGTTCAGAGGGATTAGCAGAGACCGATAATTTAACGCTGGATGATCTGGTTGAAGACTGTGAGGAAATTAGAAAACAGCTAGGTATTGAGAAGTGGTCGGTTTTAGGCCATTCCTTCGGTGCCATATTAGCAGTCTTATATGCGGTAAGATATCCGAAAGCATTGGTAAAATTGATTTTTGAGTGTCCTACTTTTGATTTGAAACTTTCAGCGAAGTCGCTCTTAAAAGGAGCAATTGGAGAATATGAGAAAAAGGAAAATCATGTTATGGTTGAAAACTGCTTGAAATGCATTCGTGGCGATCAATCTTCAAGAGAAACGTGGGAATTGTTGATGCACCTTACAAATGAGCTGGGGGAAGACAGAGAGAATCTCTATTTTAAAAATTTATCCCCGAATGTATTCCATCACATTTATGAGGAAGTATATGGTCCGCCGAGCGAGGGATGGAATAAACAAGGAGTATTCCAGCAAAAACTTTATCAGCAGGATGAATTGTTTGAATCCTTTTTACCTTTGCTAGAAAAGATAGCCCACCCTGCATTACTCATAAAAGGAAAGTATGACTGGGTGGCATCAGAGGAACAGATTGAATTCTTTTTAAAAGCAGTAAAGCATCCTTTCGTAGAATACTTTGATCAGAGTGCTCATTTTCCGCATATGGAAGAAAAAGACAGGTTTACGGACGTGGTTAGTCAATTTTTAAATAGTGAAGTTATTGATTCAGGAAATAATCATTTTCAAGGAGTACAAAGTAAATGAAAAGAGGGATACGTGCTCGGTACATGTAGGGGGATTATGGTCAACAAGTCTGGAAAGCGATCACCAAAGATAGCTTCAGGCTTCGTGCGTTACCAAAGATATCCTCACTAAAGAGAATCAAATCTTAGTAAAGCTTTTTAATAAAGGAGGGAAAAACAATGAACCAAGAAGTATTAATAAGGAAAGCCACACATCAAGATATCCCTGAACTCTACCAATTAATGATTGAATATATCGTAGATTTCTATAAAGAACCGAAACCAGCGGAAGAGGATCTAAAAGGATTAATAGAGCATTTATTAACAAATACTGCAAGTGGACTTCAATTTGTTGCCGAGCACGGGGGCAGATTAGTAGGCTTTGCCACTTTATATTTTACTTTCAGCACATTAAGGGTAAAGAGACAAGCCATTTTAAATGATTTATTTGTAAAGGTCGGTATACGTGGGCAAAAAATAGGGGAAAAGCTATTTCAAACTTGTTTGGAATACATACGGGAGAATGGCTTTTGCTCGATGACCTGGGAGACGGCACAGGATAATGTGGTTGCTCAATCACTTTATAAAAAAATGGGCGGTGAAATATCTCCATGGTTGTTTTATGAAATTAAATAAACTGCATGCGTTTTTGCATTTGAAATGTCATGAGATGGAGGAATACAGAGCATCAAGGAGCAGTTGCTAGACATTAAAATACAACCATAGAGTAATAAACTAAAAAAGAGCCAATTGGCTCTTTTCTCAAGTTAACACATTAAACCGTGTAAAACATTAGGGGGATGGTTAGACCTAATTTTTTGAAATGAGATCGATTACAGTTTTCAGAAAAAGATGATTGAAATATACGATTTATAGAGATATTTTCTATTAATAGTTTAATTCTTAACTAATCCACCTCGTAATGTCGTCACACCATACTCCAAATAACCCTTAAGACAAGTTAACAAGAAAACCCATCCTTCTTTATTGTCTACCATTTTATATATTAGCTCGGGATCATTGGCATCAAAGCCTACTTCGTTTACCTCCACAATAGTGGTCGAAGGGTCTGCCTCCTGGAACGTAATGGTAACGGTGTTTTCAGCACCCTCTGGTCCCCATAAGAATACAATTTTTCTATCTTGAACCGCTTCTACTATTTTGATCGTTAGCTCTGCATTGTATTCAAGATATGTTAGACGGATCGTTTTGCCTTGCTCCCATCTTTCGGAGCTGGATGACCACCAAAAATTTTTGATTTTAGAAGGATCAACAAAGGCCTCGTATACGTCATGTGCTGGCTTTAAAATTTTCATTTTCGTAAGATTGTTCATTTCTCATCATCCTTCATATTGATTATGTAATGCTTAAACATCTTTTTCTTCATATTGGATTTCATGTTTAGTGTCATGTAGTGGGTTTACTCTTTTTATATCTACCTTTTTTCCTACAGTTATATCATCATAGGGGGTATATTGGTTCGATGGTACTGATTTTCCTTTGAAAATCCGATAGCAAATAAATCCAAGCACGACCATAATGAAAAGCGTAAATACGTATCCCACTAGATTAACCTCCTATTAGTCCCTTATTATTTTTATTCGTTAAAAAATGTCATAATCCTGCATGCATTACTAGGAGTATTCAGAAGAGAATGATTAAGTACATTTATTATTTTACATTTAATATTTGGGATCTATTACTCTTTTGACTACATTTACAAGGATTACCCATATTTTATTTTGTTAATAAAATAATCATAGGATAATAATAAATCCTTCTATAATTTAGTGATGTAAACCCTTCTTTTCTCACATTTTCATAAAATTAAAGGGAAAATAAGAGACAAAAGGAACAGGACTATTTTCATAAAATTCTTATTACTTTCTTAACCTTAGCAAAACATTATATTCATATATTTCTCCTACCATTTTATCTGTAAGACAAAAAATAAAGGAAAGGGAGAGTTGGAATGAAAAAGAAGACAGTTATTACTGCAGCTGTTGCCGCACTAATGATTACAACTGGCTCGACTTATGCTGCCATGAATTTGAACAGGTCGGCAGGACCAGGAGAAAATAATATGGGGTATACACCTTATAATACCGCCTTAACTCCTGTCGGCCAGCAAATCACATTAGGGAATTTTCCAATGGGCGGTGCCTTGAGCCCAGATGGCAATTATTTAATTGTTTCCAATGATGGTCAAGGAACACAGTCACTTCAAGTAGTGGATACCAAAAAGATCAAGATAGTTCAAACTATCGAGTATAAATCTCCGGAATCCCTATATCTTGGGGTCGCGTTTAGTCCGGACGGGAAAACATTATATGCATCAGCTGGCGGAAATAACAAAATTCGTAAATATACTTTTATAAATGGGCAATTGACAGAAAAACCTGCTATTCAGTTAAAAGATAGTAAAAACAGTAATTTCTATCCAGCTGGACTTTCCGTATCACCAAATGGTGCTTATCTATATGTGGCAAATAATCTAGACCATTCAGTGTCTAAAATCAATCTTGCTTCTCAAAAAATTGTTCAAACAGTATCTGTCGGAAAGAATCCTTACACAGCATATTTAACAAAGGATGGGAAATCGCTGTATGTCAGCAATTGGGGGGAAAGCAGCATTACACTACTTAACCCGGAAACACTGGAAGTAGAGAAAAACATTTCAACAGGTCTTCACCCGAATGCCATTGCCGAAAATCCGGTTTCAGGAGATGTATATGTTTCCAATTCTGATGATGATTCTATCTCGGTCATATCTGCTAATACAAAGAAAGTCGTTCAAACCCTATCTGTTAAGCCATTTAAGCAATCTCCTACCGGTAGTCAGCCGGATGCCTTGTCCGTATCGAAAGATGGAAAAACGTTATATGTGGCTAATGCAGGAAACAATGATATTGTCATGATTGACTTATCTTCGAAAAAAGCAAAGGTAAGAGGGCTTATCCCAACTGCATGGTATCCTACCGGTATTTACTTGGACAAAAATAAAGTAATGGTTACAAATGCAAAAGGATTAGGGGCGGGTCCGAATGCTCAAGGCCAATATATTGGCAGTATGATAGAAGGTACACTTTCTGTATTTGACACACCGAATAATCGTGAGCTAAGTAAGTATACAAAACAGGTCTATAAAAACTTAACGGATAAAGGGGAAGCGAAAAGAGCGGGCAATAATCCGATTCCAATGAATCCGGAAGGGAAATCTCCGATTAAACACGTGATCTACATCATTAAAGAGAACCGTACATATGATCAAGTGTTTGGAGATTTAGGAAAGGGAAATGGGGACCCGAGTTTAACAAGTTTTGGTGAAAATATTACGCCAAATCTTCATAAGCTTGCCAATCAATTTGTGACATTTGATAACTTCTATGCAGATGCCGAAATCAGTGCACAAGGTCATAACTGGTCTACTGCGGCAAAAGCAAATGATTATACCGAAAAGAACTGGATGGCTAACTATTCGAGCAGGAATCGGGGTTATGATTTTGAAGGGGATAATGATGCTGCATATCCAAAAGCAGGCTTCCTTTGGAATAATGCACACCGCTCTGGAGTCTCCTTCCGTGATTATGGTGAATTCGTTAATTATGACAAAGTAAAAAAACAATGGGTAGCTACTGATCCAAGTATTGGTGACCGATTTGACCCAGAATTCCCAGGGTGGAATCTGGACATTTCAGATTTAGATCGGGTAGCAGAATGGAAAAAAGAGTTCAATTCGTTTGTAAAAAATGATAATCTTCCACAGTTACAAATTGTTCGGCTAGGTAATGACCATACACAAGGTACAAAGGTTGGAAAATTAACACCAGAAGCAATGGTTGCTCAAAATGATGCTGCTGTCGGAAAACTGGTGGATGCAGTAAGTCACTCGAAATATTGGAAGGACACAGCTATTTTTATCACCGAGGATGACGCACAAAACGGTTGGGACCATGTTGATGCCCACCGAACAGAGTCGTTGGTCATTAGCCCCTATACCCAAACTGGAAAAGTTGACAGCACTTTTTATGACACCACGTCTATGATCCGTACGATGGAATTAATCCTTGGAATGAAGCCAATGTCCCAATATGATGCTTCCAGTATTCCAATGTATAATGCTTTTACTCATAAGCCTGATTTTACCGCTTATGAATATGAAGAACCACGTACGTCATTGGTTGAGATAAACGGAAGTAACGCTCCGGGAGCACAAATTTCTGCTAAACTCGACTTCTCCGGAGCAGATCATGCAAATGAGGATCAGTTAAACCAAGTATTGTGGGAACAAACAATGAAGGGTAAAAAGTATCCTACCAGCAAGAATAAATAATAGATAAGCCTCCTATTTGGGGGGCTTTATCTATACATGGAAGGAGATAAGTATGAAAAAGTTCATTCGTTTCTTTTCTCAGCGTTTGGTACTCCTTTCCGTAATGGTAGTGCTTGTATTTGTATGGGGCATCTATTCTGCAGCACAAATGAAGACCGAGTATCTTCCGCAAATCAATAATCCTACTGTTATGGTCACATGGAAATCACCGGCTGAAGTGGATAACGTTAAGATTGAGCAATTCAATAACAATCTTATTCAATCCCTGAAAGAAGTGGAGGGAATGAAATCAATTCAATCAACGATTTACAAGCAGGGATTGTTTTCTAGTTTAACTTTTTCACAAAATGTGGATATCGAGCAAGCAGAAAGAAACATCCAGAACGCTATCCAACGGGTAAATCTACCTGCAGATTCCAGCAGGCCTGAGATTCAAAGGATTAGCTCTGATGCCTTTCCCTTTATGGAAATTAGCGCATCCTCTGCAAATATCGAGAAACAACTCAGCGAAATAAATGGTGTAAAAAGAGTAGATGTAACTGGCAACGGGCAAAAAGGATTGGTCGTTCAGTTGGACAACCAAAAACTGCTAGATCACGGACTTCGGTTTGAGGATGTGAAAAATGCACTGCAGAATGATAGGAGTTTATGGCCGGAAGGAACCATTACAACGAAAAATCTTCAGATGCTGTTGAAGGTAGAAGGAACGGCAAATCAAAAGACAGAACTTGAAAATACAATGGTTAAGACCGATAATAATAAGCCTGTATTTTTGAAAGACATAGCGACCATTGAAGAAGGAACGATAAATGTCGAAACCAAGGTCAGAACAAATGGAAAACCAAGTGTTATTTTGGATTTGTATAAAACGAGCTCAGCAGATGTCACCAAAGTAAGTGAAGATGTGATGAAGATGCTAGAGAAGATGAATCAATCAGATCCAGATGTAACATTTACGATTCTTTCTAATCAGGGACAGTCAGTATCACATGCAATAAATGGATTATGGAAAGAAGGTGCACTTGGTTGTGTATTTTCAATACTATGTGTGTTCTTCTTTTTTCGTGAATGGAGGGCTACAACAGCAATTGCTGTGACACTTCCAATATGTTTTCTTGTGACTATATCGATTTTACAGGCAATGGGGATTACTTTAAATTTATTAACAGTGTCAGGATTAATTGTTTCCATGGGCAGGGTGGTGGATGACTCCATTGTGGTGCTTGATAATGTTTATCGCAAACTTGAAAAGAATGGCTCTTATTCCTTGGATTTGCTGGCTTCAGCTGTAAAGGAAATGATACCCGCAGTGGTTTCTTCCACCTTGGTCACGGTTGCTGTTTATTTACCATTAGCTCTGACTAAAAACATGGTCGGTCAAGCGTTATATGGACTTGGTTGGGCTGTGACCATTTCGCTGTTTTGTTCGCTGGTGGTTTCACTCCTTATTTTACCTCCATATGTAGCAAGAACGTGGACAGGGCGTTTTCACGCTAAAGCACCGAAAATAGAAATGTGGGCAATAATCCTCCTAGAAAAAGTATGGGGACACCGAGGCAAATGGTTTAGCGGGTTAGTGGTTGTTCTTATTTTGGCGATTATCAGTGCCATTTTTATACCCGTAAATGTTCTGCCGCGTACCCATGCACAAGATCTTACTATTCAAGTGGAAGCAAAAGAAGGGGCAACACTTGAGCAGGTTGACGCTGATGTTAGGGCACTTGAATCATTATTACAAAGGCATAAGGAGATTGCAGGTTATTCTTCGACCGTTGGCTCTATTTTCGCTCCTGCCTTTGATGATGTATTCGACCAAGGTGGGGGATGGATTCAGCAGCCGAATATTGCAAATGTATATATTACTCCTACAAAAGGTGTGAAAATTGATCAATTAACTTATCTTTTAAGACAGGATATTAAAAATCTTTCTGCAAGCTCGAATTACACTATCACAAATCAGCAAATTGCTGGGGACGATTCAAGAATTAACTTAGTTCTCACTGGTGAAAATCCTAATGAACTTACTAAGACTGCAGCCTTATTAAGAGGGAAACTACAAATGATTAAAGGATTGCAAATTTATGGTGATGCAGATCAATCGGATCAGGAACGGTTTACTATTGAGCTGGACGAGGAGAAAATCAATGCCTTAGGTGTAAATAAGCAATCTATTCTGGCGAAGTTGGAAACATTTATAGATAAACGCGAGGATATCCAAATGGCAGATTCGACTTCCTCTTTTGAAGTGGAACTTCGCAAGCCTTCTGCTGTTTCGCTTTCATATTCTCAAGGGACTGATTCGGAGCAAGAACTGGTTACTCAATTAGGACATGTCACTTTTAAGGATAAGGATGGAAAGGATGTTCAGCTTCAGGAAGTGGGAAAACTCAAGGTGGATTCGCCGATATTGTGGAGTGAGAAAGATGGCCAGCCAATTGCGGTTGTGACTGGAAACATACTCACAAGTGATATCGGAGGGGTTACAAAAGAGATAATAGATACACTGGGCAAAATCGACCTGCCTAAAGGAATCCAAATTGAATTTGGCGGTATCCCTCAACAAGTTCAGGAAATGATATGGAATATTGGTTTTGCCGGAGTCGTATCTATTATTCTAGTACTATTTATTATTTCTTGTATTTTCAAAGGGATTCGGGGACCAGTAGCGGTAGTATCCTCCTTGCCGTTTGCGCTAATTGGATCGGTTCTTTTCTTGTTCCTATTTAGGCAGTCCTGGAATTTGGGTGCATTAGTTGGAATGGTGATGCTGGTTGGGATTGTCACAACAAATGGAATCGTCCTTGTCGATCGATTGGAAAGGCTGCAAGCGATTGGAGGTCCATTAAAAAAATTCATTATTGAAGGTACTGCAAGCCGTGTAAGGCCAGTACTTATGACAGCAGCTACCACAATCCTGACACTTTTGCCATTAGCATTCTCGGGAAAGTCGGATACGCTTATCTCTCAATCACTTGGACTGGTAGTGGTTGGCGGTATGATTACTTCCACCATTGCAAGCCTTTTGGTGATTCCAACCGTTTATTATTGGATGTGGAACTCCGGCCTGCGAAAAAAGGCACATAAACAAATCAATGTTCTCTCGTACGGGGACTAACTTTGAAGGGAATGCCTTTTTTGGGATAAATTCTTACTTTTAATAGAGTAATGGATAATAAAACGTACTAAGCTTCATATTATGGATGCTACGATGCGAAATTAGACAATTGACATGGACATGTTGGAATGTATTTCTTATACAAAATAAATCATGTTTCCATTATAAAAGGGCTTCCCATTAGGAAGCCCTAATCTATTGACTTTAAAATGCGGAAGTCCAACCAGCATCAGCTACCACTACAGTTCCATTAACAAAGCTTGATTCATCTGAAGCCAAGAATAAAGCAACATTTGCAATTTCTTCTGGTTTACCTGTGCGTGGCATAACAGCTTGTACTGCTTGTGTGCGACCGAATCCGAATTCATTAATGTTTTTCATAGAGGCACCAATATTTGTTTCCACTCCGCCTGGAGCAATAGCATTGCAGCGAATACCTTGGTTTGCATACATATATCCAGTATTCTTTGTAAGTCCAACAACAGCATGTTTCGATGCACCGTAAGCTGCACCTGCATGAGCACCATTTACTCCACCTGTGGAGGCAATATTTACGATAACGCCTTTGCCTTTTTCTAAGAAAATAGGGATTGCTTTACGCATCGCCCGCATAACACCTTTTGTATTTATATCAAAAATTAGATCCCATCTGTCATCACTAATGTCACCAACAGGCTCAAAACCATCCATTATTCCAGCATTATTCACAAGAATATCTAAAGTTCCATATTCGTTTACGGCAGTATCAATCATATTCTCAATATCCTCTAATTTCGCGACGTTTGCTTGAACTGCTTTTGCAATACCACCGTTATGGGTAATACCGTCAGCAACCGCTTTCGCACCTTCCACATTAAGGTCTGCAACGATGACTTTTGCCCCTTCCTTTGCATATAACTCAGCAATCGCTTTACCCATACCAGACGCTGCTCCCGTTACAACTGCAACCTTATCTTGTAGTTTCATAGTAAGTCACTCCATTCATATTGAACATTTGTTGGTTATCTTTCTACTTACTATAATATAATCGAAGTATGGAGCGTACAATCAGCAAATGAAGGCCAATTTGTTGAAAAATCAACACTATCCTTATTAAATGTATATTATCTTTTTTTATCGAACAGTGAGGGTTCCTTATGTCTAATAATATTCATCTTGATAGAAGAATCGCTAAATCTAAACAAGCTTTAAAGGATGCTTTAATATCGTTAATGCAAAAGAAGGATTTTAAGGAAATTACGATAAAAGAAATTGTACAATTAGCAGACTTAAATCGCGGTACTTTTTACAAACATTATCAATATAAAGAAGATCTGCTGGAAGAAATGATGGACGATGTCATAGCTAATTTAATTCTCTCTTATCGGGAGCCATATAAAAACAAGGAAACATTTGAGGTGAAAGAACTTACTTCATCGACAATTAAAATTTTTGACCACGTGGATAAATATAAGGAATTTTATACACTAGTTGTGCAATCCAATGCAATGTTAGGTTTTCAAAGTAAGATATGTGATGTGTTAAAAGAATTAGTCTTGCATGATTTGTATGATCACCGGCCCGAAATAAATATAGCCCCCAATCTACATGCCAGTTTTCAAGCATATGCGATTTTCGGCATGATAGTGGAGTGGATACAGCAAGGATTTAAATACAGTTCTACCTATATGGCGGAGCAATTATTGGCAATTATTAAGTACAGCCAAGTAAATGCTGTTGTGAAGTTACATATAAAGGAGTAGTTTATTGCAGACCAAATCGTATAATGTGATTTGGCCTTTTTCGCGGACCTAGGAGCTGTTTATCATTTCCTAATAATTTTCCATTTTAACGGATCCAGATTCCGCAGCCCTCTTCATTTAAGAAGGTTTTAGTAGATTAACGGATTCACTGTCTTTTCAAGTTTAAAAGAAAAGCAGGAAATATGTCTGTTATAGGGGAAATCCTTATTAATATACCTTCGAAAGGAGATAAATGATGATTTTTCAGAAAGATTCATTAGTCGTAAGGGAGCTAGTTGAGACAGATAAAGATATATTAGCAAAATGGCTATCCGATCCACATGTCCTAGAATATTATGAAGGCAGGGATAGGCCACATGATATAGAGATGGTAACGAAGCACTTTTATAATCGACAAAATAGAGAAATAGCAGGCTGTATCATAGAATACGAAGGGGTGGAAATTGGCTATATACAATTTTACCCATTAGAAGAGGACGAGAAAAAAGTGTATGGGTATGCAGATAACTGCGAAACGATATATGGTACCGATCAATTCATTGGGGAAATTTCGTATTGGAATAAAGGAATTGGTAAGCTGCTAGTTTCATCTATGATTGACTTTTTAGTGAAAGAAAAAGGGGCTGACAGAGTGGTAATGGATCCGCAAAGTTGGAATATGCGTGCGATTGCTTGTTATGAAAAGTGCGGGATGAAAAAAGTAAAATACCTGCCAAAACATGAAATGCATGAGGGAGAACTTCGGGATAGCTGGTTAATGGAATATAAAAAATAGGGGAGGAGTGGCATGGAAGAGTTAAAAGTCAGGATTCCAAGACTTCATTCAGCACAAAAAATCGAAGAGATAAGAAAGGGATATTCCTTTGATAAGAAGTATTTGGTTGTCGTCAACAAACATGAGAAATATTTATTGCGTACAAGCAACGTTCAAGAATATGCAAGAAAAACAACAGAGTTTGCTATTTTGAAAGAAATGAAGCAGTTGAACGTTCGGTCTCCTGAAGCGGTGGAGATAGGGGTACTAGAGGATTTGGAAATATGTTATAGCATATATTCCTATGTAGAAGGAGAAGATGCAAAGTCTCTGTTGCCGGCTTATGCCCCTAACGAGCAGTATTCCATTGGTGTTGCAGCTAGCCATGATCTTAAACACATGCATTCCCTAAATGCACCGCCATATATTGGCTCATGGTTTCATAGGATCACGAAGAAACATAAGAGATACATAGATGCCTATAAAAGCTGCGGTAAAAGAATCCAGTATGACGAAAAGCTAATGGATTTTATTGAAACCAATATAGATTATCTAAAAAATCGCCCAAGTCGTTTCCAGCATGATGATTTCCACTTAGGAAATATCATCGTGAAGGAAAAGCAATATAGTGGTGTAATCGATTTTGATCGATTTGATTGGGGAGATCCGATTCATGACTTTGTAAAAGTAGGAATGTTCTCATGTGAAATAAGCATTCCTTTTTCGATAGGACAAGTAACAGGATATTTTAATGGAGAGATTCCTCCTCATTTTTGGAGAGTTTACTCCATTTATTTAGCCATGACGATATTTTCTTCCATTGTCTGGACTTTGAAAGTGGTGCCAGGCACCATCAATGAAATGATGGAGCGATTGTATCGGGTGATGGAGGAACATAAGAATTTTGAGAGTTTCCAACCCAACTGGTTTTCAACTCCAAGTTAAGAAGAGGTTTTTATGTTTTTTCTGCAAATGTCTGGCGTGCCTGGATCGGGAAAATCAACGCTTGCAAGACAAATAGGAAAGGCGACAGGTGCAATTGTAATCGATCACGATATTGTGAAATCGGCTTTGTTGAAATCATTGGATGCAAGAAACTTGGATGTTAGAACGACGGGAAGTGTTTCTTACGATATTGAATGGGCATTAATCGATTTCTATTTATCGCAAGGACATTGCGTAATTTTTGACAGTCCGTGTTTCTATCAGGAAATGTTGGAGAAGGGGCAAGGCCTTTCCAAAAAACATCAAGCAAATTATAAATATATAGAATGTTATTTAGATGATTACATAGAAATAAATAAAAGGTTAAAAACTAGACAGCGAATGATAAGTCAAATTCAGGAAGTAGAATCAGAGGAAATGTTGCAAGCGTCGATTTATAATAGTAAGCGGCCGCAAGATACAGCATTCATAAAGGTGGATACATCAAGGCCAAATCAATATTATATTGAGGATGTCATGAATTATTTACAAGAATAATACATAGGGAAAAACTTCCGATAAAAAAATGTTACCGCTTCCACTTGAATACGAAAAAAATCATGATAATATGTACCTAATACTTTAATAATACATCACATGTTACTGATCCGATCAGGCATGGTGGTAATTGGAAGGTCCTAATATTCCCCCTTCTTTATACCGCCATGCCTTTTTTGCGACTAAATATAGAGGAGTCTATGAATATGTTCAAAAATCTTTTCAAAAAAACACCATTAGAAATGTATGCGCCTGTAAACGGACAAATTATTCCAATTGAAGAGGTACCGGACCCAGTTTTTAACCAAAAAATGATGGGGGAAGGGATAGCTATTATGCCATCGAATGGCGGGATTCATGCCCCTGTGGAAGGGACCATTATTCAGGTCGCTCCAACTATGCATGCAGTAGGAATTTTAGCAAAAGATGGTACGGAAATTTTGATTCATATTGGATTAGAAACGGTTGCTTTAAAGGGAGAAGGCTTTACTGTTCGCGTAAAAGAAGGAGATAAAGTCTCCATGGGTCAGCTTTTAATCGAAGTAGATTGGGATTATATTAGTACCCATGCAAGTAGCACAGTAACTCCCATCATCATAACCAATAGTCATGATGGATCGAAACAGTTTACATTCACGGAGGAGAAAGAAGGAATTCAAGGCCAGACCGTTATCATGACAGCATCCGGAAAATGATGACAATATATATATTGTGAATACAAGGAGATGACTTCGGATGAAAATAACGAGGATCCTGAATAATAATGCTGTCATTGTAAAGGACGGCATCCAGGAAAAAATTGCTGTTGGAGCGGGAATTGCCTTTGGCAAGAAGAGAAATGATATCGTCAATGCAAAAAAGATAGAAAAGCTTTTTGTTATGAAGGAAAACGAAAAGCTTCAGCAGCTCCTTAGCAGAATTCCGGAAGAGCATTTTATCATCTCAGAAAAAATTATTTCTTATGCAGAAGAATATCTGGGTACTAAGTTAAATGAACATATTCATATTGCTCTAACAGACCATCTATCCTATGCAATGGAGCGAGAAACAGAAGGTATTCAACTGAAAAACAAGCTTTTGCATGAAATTAAAATTCTATATAAGAAGGAATTTGAAATTGGTTTGTGGGCAATTAATTTTATTGAAAAAACCTTTCAAATAAGAATGCCTGAGGATGAGGCAGGCTATATTGCTCTCCATATCCATACGATGAAGCTGCAAGGCGGCGATATGCGCCAAACCATAATCCAGACGACCATCATACGTGACATTGTAGAAACAATCATGAACTTTCTTCATATCCAGGTGAAGGAAGATGATATATCCTATCATCGGCTTATAACTCATTTAAGATTTGCCTTAACAAGAATGAATCAGGATGAAACCCACACAATGGACGATGAAATGCTTGAGATGATTAATAAGAAATTCCCGCTTTCTTACCAATGTGCCTTAGCAGTAGCAAATGACCTATCTGCGAATTATGATATGACGTTGCCAGAACATGAATTGGGGTATATCACCCTGCATATTGAACGGTTAAGAAAACAATGGATTGAATAAGTAATAAGCTTTCTCCATGAAAGAAATTTCTAGCGTATATCTGAAAAAAACGGAAAGGAGTGTTGCTACGGGAGATGGAACCAGCCGAAAGTAACATGTGGACGGAGTAATAAGAAACGCCTTAGATATTATTTTTTCAATTATCCTTACCATATTCACTCCGAATTCCTTGTTTCAAAGTGGATGATTCTAATCCCAAAAAAAGAAGATTACTAGCTTTTCAAAAAAAGAGGCTTAAGAAAAAATTTTAGGGGGAATAAAAATATGGTAATGAAGTATTTACAACGAATTGGCCGCTCCTTAATGTTGCCAGTAGCCGTTTTACCAGCTGCAGCGATATTAATGGGTATCGGTTATTGGATTGACCCGGATGGTTGGGGTGCTGGAAGTCCAATAGCAGCATTCTTGATTAAAGCTGGAGGATCTATCATTGATCATATTCCAATTTTATTTGCTGTTGGGGTTGCTTTAGGAATGGCCAAAGAGAGGGATGGATCGGCAGCAATTAGCGGGTTAGTTGCTTTTCTAGTTGCAACTACTTTGCTTTCAACAGATGCTGTAGCAATGTTAAAAGGAATAGAAGAAAAAAGCGTCGATCCTGCATTCGGAAAAATTGATAATGCATTTATTGGTATTCTCTCAGGTATCGTTGCTTCTGTAATGTATAACCGTTTTAGTAAAGTAAAATTACCGGATTTCCTGGCTTTCTTTAGTGGAAAACGTTTAGTGCCTATAATGACAGCGGTTGCAATGATTGTGATTTCTGTTGTGCTGTTCTTCGTATGGCCTGTCATTTATACTGGTTTGGTTTCATTTGGAGAAGGAATTAGTAAGTTGGGTGCAGTTGGTGCTGGCTTATATGGATTCTTTAACCGTCTATTAATTCCAATTGGCTTACACCATGCCTTAAACGCTGTATTCTGGTTTGATGTTGCTGGCATTGATGATATTAAAAACTTCTGGGCATCCAAAGGTACAAAAGGTGTTACAGGTATGTACCAAGCAGGTTTCTTCCCAGTTATGATGTTTGGTTTACCAGCGGCAGCACTTGCAATGTATCACACAGCAAAAACAAAACACAAAAAACAAGTGGCATCCTTGATGATGGCAGCCGGTTTTGCCTCCTTCTTTACAGGGGTTACAGAACCACTTGAGTTCTCATTCATGTTTGTAGCTCCAGCACTTTATGTAGTACACGCAGTTTTAACAGGACTTTCTTTAATGATTGCGGCACTTTTCCATTGGACAGCAGGATTTGGATTTAGTGCGGGATTTGTTGACTTCGTGTTGAGCCTGAGAATACCAATTGCGAATATGCCTTTAATGTTGTTAGTACAAGGTTTAGTATTTGCGGTCATTTATTATTTTGTATTCCGCTTCATTATTACAAAGTTTAACCTTATGACCCCTGGGCGAGGAGAAGAAATGGATGAGGGCGTAAGTGTCATGGAACAAGAAGTAGCAGCAACAGCTACTAACAAAGCAAATAGATTCACTGCAATGGCTGAAAAAATTTATGAAGGCTTAGGCGGAGCTGAAAATGTTGTATCTGTTGATAACTGTGTTACACGTCTTAGAGTAGAAGTAAAAGATATGAATAAAGTGGATAAAAATAAAATCAAAGCCACAGGTGTTCCGGGAATTAATGTGGTTGGTGCAACAAGCATACAAGTTATCGTGGGCACAAATGTTCAATTTGTAGCGGATGAGATTCATAGAATCCGCAGTTAACATATGGAGGAAGAGGCTGGGACATAAGTAAAAAACTCATTGAAATAGGTTAAATCTACGAAAGCAAAAACGCATGAAATCACGGTTTTTAAATTTGATTTCATGTGTTTTTTTGATTTTCACTGCGTTTTGTCCCAGCCTCTTTTTCATGAAAAGAAGAAAAATGCACATCCTAAAACAGGAGGTGTGCAGATGAAAAGACCGAAGTTTCTTTTATTTTTGATCATGATCCTACCTTGGTTTACATTGCCATTTTTGGGTGGAAAGGCGATAAAAAGATTTCTTCCAGCAGCCATTTTTATAAGTATTGTATCCAAAGTAATAGATATTATCGCAAAGAAACGTAAATGGTGGAAATATTATACAACCATTCATCCGTTGTTAAAGGGCAGCATGCCACTAGTACTCGGTCCATTCTTCGCATCGGCTTTATGGAGTTTGAAAAATACTTATGGAAAATTTGCATCCTATATAATGAGTAATCTACTTTTACATGTTGCATTTGCAACAATCGGAATGTCGATCTTGAAACGTTTAAGAATCACTTCATTAGATAAAATGAATCGTGTTCAGCTTGTCTTTGTCCTTTTATTTAGAGCATTGGTATTATACGGATTTCAATTTATGAAAGAAAGCATAGAGAAGAGAAGGAGTAATCAAATACCTCCTCGAAATTAAAGGAAGGTTAATTTTAGAGGAAGCAGGTATTTTTCATGGAACTGCAGTTTTTATTCGAAGAACCCATATTAGAAATTTGCGAACTAACTCCTGGCTATTCTGATCATGCAAGTGATGTTTGGCTCGTTAAAACAGCCAGTCAAGAGGCTGTAGTGCGTGCCTCCAGATTAAAGGAAGATCCTAACAATGATTTCTGGCGGGGCTGTAAGAACGTTTTTGGGATCGATCCGAGAATGGTATTTACACTAGAAAACGTGAATAATACTTTAAGCGAAATTAGTTCTTTCCCGGTTCCGAAAGTGATGAAAAAGGAAGGTCCTTGCGGGAATACGTCGTAGTGGAGAAGCTGGAAGGACAAGCTGTTCAGACTTTTATTGGCCAGGATTCTTCTGTGTTGGAGAGTCTAGGGGAAGGGTTAGCAAGAATTCATCAACATCGGGAAAACTATGCCGGAAATCCATCTGGAACTTTTCAAGTGTCATTGCATGAATTTCATCATCATTTAAGTAAGGGTGCTGCCAAGCTTGTGTCTAAATTTCACTCTGACAATGAAAAAATAGCTGCCATGCTGCCGGAGGTTACGGAACTCCTAAGCTCATTGCCTTATCCAGAAACCTCTGCGTTTGTATTAGTGGATATTGACCCTTCACAGTTTTTATCGAATGGAAAGGAAATGACAGGATTGGTAGATACAGAGGCATATGTTATAGCCCAAGAGAGTTTGATTTTATTGGATTAGAGTATATATTGGATAAGCAATCTGTTCAAGATTTCAAACGTGGCTATGAAAAAATTATGCCTTTTCCTGACTTGCAAAAGGTAAGACTTCCTTATCGGTATTTTTATAGAATGTTGTCAGTGTAGGGGGATGCTGATTTGGATGAGTGGTTGGGGTATGAAGTATTATTTTAATGGAGTCTGGAATTATTACTTTGAGGGGTAATTTTTCTCAGGAAGTGCGTGTGCGAATAGTACTGGTAATGAATATCCTTTAAGAGTGAAATTGGTTAATCGGTAATATGTATATCCCTCGCCACCCAATTGAAGGTCGATTTAAATCCGAATTTACTCGCATTAATTGCGCTTTTCTCTTTACTTGCATCCTCTATTCTGAAAAACACCACTAAACCCGTTTTCTTCTTATTTATACGGAATATCCCTATAACCTTAAGATTACTTCTTGTGCCTTTCATAACAAAAGGGGTAGGAGTATATAATGATTGAATCCCAAGAATGTCTGTATGGATAAATAGTGATAAACTTCGTATTCATCCTCGCTAGGTGCAAATCAATAGCTAATTCAAAAGGGGTTTGTTAATGGATGGAATACTTCCTGTCTGATTTTCCATCCTTTAGCTGCCATATTATATTTTTTAATATTCCGTAGGCTGTATTCTCAACAGCCGAGTTTTAGAGTGGTTTTATTAGAATTTCTAGGGATATATAAGCTTTATAAGCTTTTTCTTGTACAATATCGAGAGCATCTTCCATAGAGGTAGGCAGTTCGGTTTCAAAAAAAATTATAAGTAATTCTTATGGTTAATTATAGAATTTTTATAATTTCACTTATAGGAAAATTATTTTAAACTGTAGGAAAATACCGGGAGTAGAGGTCCTTTTTATGAGAAATAAACGGAATTATTTATTAGGGATTACGATTACGGGATTTGGGGATGGAATTCAGCAAATAGCATTGATGTGGTATATATTTCATCTTACTGGTGAAGCGGCTTCGATTGGGCTAATGATAGCCATCTATTATTTGCCAAGCATGCTTCTAACGCCATTTCTTTCTGTATATATAGATCATCATGATTCGAAAAATATTGTGGTTGCAACGGACGCTCTTCGTTTTTTGTTTGTTTTTGTTATGGCGGTATTGATATTTTTTCATGTGGAATCAGCCGTCTTGTTTTACTTGATGCAATTTATCCTTGCCATATGCTATACCATTTACAAACCGGCATCTCAATCGTTTATAAAAGAATCCTTTTCCAATCAAGATATTCCATTGGTGATTGCAAATTCGTCTTCCTTAAGTGAAGCAGCAGCCCTTGCTGGTATGGCAGTTTCTGGTGTGTTATTAGTGAATCTATCTATTTCCGCTAGTTTTTTTATTAATTCCCTTACATTTTTAGTAGCCGCCATCCTGTACTTTTTTATAAAAAGGGTTCGTCCAAAACAATGGAGAGGCGGTAAGGTTCACTATATACCTGAATTGGTGGCAGGATGGAAGTTTATTAATCAAAAGGCGGGGATGAAGTTTTTATTGTTCTTATCGATTATAAATAGCATCAGTATCCAAATGACCACTACTTTAATGCTGCCGCTTGCTCATCAGTTTCACGGTGGCAGCGCGTTATATTCTTCGTTTGAAATGGCTTTTTCTATTGGGGGAATTGTCTCAGGTCTGGTGGTTACGTATTTTTTGAAAAAACTCAAACGAAAAGTGATTTTGGTGACGATGGCAGGCATGATGATTTCTGCGTTTCTTTTATATGTGAATGATTTCAAAATTGCTGCAGTCATCTGCATCTTCATCTTAGGACTATTCACCATGGCACATTTAACCATTGTGCAAACGCTCATACAATTAAACACAACGAAAGAATATATTGGGAGAGTTATAGGGTTAAGGACCATTCTAGCATCCTTTGTCAAAATGTCTTCAGCATTATTAACCGGTACACTTATTAGTAGTCATGGCATTCAGAATATCTTGCTAGCTTTTGTTGTCCTCATTTTACTGAGCTTTTTAACGTGGGGGAATATGAAGAGGGTAGAGGTGCCTGTTTAAATTGGGGCTGTTCGAGTGGCGATTCGGACGGATTTGATGGTGTGGTTTTGGGTCTTAATACCCAAAACGGTCCGTTCGATGTCCATTTCGGTCCATTGAACAAGGAACTCGGTCCATTCGGTAGCTATCTCGGTCCGTTGCCCTCACTTTTCGGTCCATTCAAAAAGGAATACCCAAACTTATGTAGAATATAGTCGATAGAAAACTAAAGGAGTTGATTACATGATAAAAAAAGAATGGGAAGTTCCTATAAAACTAGTAAAGTTGGAAGCATTGGATCGACGTATCTCATCTACTCATCCCAAAAAGGCAATAATTAACGAAGAATTAATGAAAAGGAGGGCAGGTTATAATGGGGAGAAATCAGTCGACTACCACTTGAGTTTCTTAGAAGATAAAAAGTATCATATTTTACATGATCTTAGGCTTGAAAATATCCGCGGTCAGCATTTTCAAATCGATACCTTCCTTTCGCCCCCCAAATTCATAACAATTATCGATGTTAAAAATATTAGTGGAACTATCCTATTCGATCATCACTTTCATCAACTTATCCAGAAAAATGGAGATATAGAAAGGGCATATCAAGATCCTATTTCCCAAGTAAAACGGCACCAGCTCCAATTAAAAGAATGGCTGAACCATTATAAATTTCCGGATATCCCCATTCTCCCACGTGTTGTCATCAGTAATTCTTCTACCATAATCAAAGAAATCGGCAACTCTAAAGACTCTCAAATGATTACAAAGGCAGTTCATATTAACTTTGAGATTAGTAATTTTGATAAGATTTACACTAAAGAAAAACTAACCGTAAAGGAATGGACAAAACTTTCAAAACTACTTATTAAAAAACATACACCTGAGGAATATAACGTATTGGAAAACTTCAATATTCATAAAAATGAAATCCTCACCGGTGTTCATTGTCCTAATTGTTCTACAATACCTATGGAAAGAATATATGGAAAATGGCTATGTCCGTCCTGCCACTATATTTCAAGAACAGCCCATATGTCTGCACTAAGAGATTACGCACTTATTATCGGAACATCGATTACCAACCAGGGTATCCGCCAATTTCTTCATCTCCCATCTAAAAATATAGTCAACAATATTGCGAAATCAATGAATCTGCCCCACACTGGTGTTGGGAAAGCAAGAATCTATCATTTGCAACAGTTGTTGTGAACTTGAGCGTGGTCTGGTCTGTTTTTGAAGTGCATTGCAGGGATTGTTTATTTATGTGGGTCTAAATACCTAAGTTGGTCCATTCAACTTTAAATTCGGTCCGTTCTGAGGCATTTTCGGTCTGTTGACCACTCATCTTGGTCCGTTTACCGTACTTTTCGGTCCATTCCACTTTCTCCACATCTGTTTAATTCTTACCTAGAGAAGACTCCTTTGCATGTGTTATTCGCTTATTCCCTGTTTCCTGAACAAGTAAAACCGCTGCAAGGACTATAATAATCCCAATATATTGCCAGGCAAGTAAGGTTTCACCGAATACGAGAAAGCTCATAATCGATGCGACTACCGGTTCAATGGTTGCCATGATGGATGCGCGACTGGATTCTACTTTGGTCAAACCTTTTGTGTAGAGCAAAAAGGCTAATAGGGTAGAAAAAAGTCCGAGACCAATAATGTTAAACCAGGCATGGAAGCTTGAAAATAGATGGTCAGCAGACCATAATTTACTAAACGGTGTGGCGGCTATGGCAGCAAAAATAAACGTATAAACCGTGACCGTTAGCGTATTGTATTTTTGAAGTGCGTACTTTCCAAAAATACTGTACAAGGCATAGAAAAGACCGGAACCAAGACCAAACAATAGACCGAAGAAAGAAATCGATCCATGGAAGGCCGGCAGAACACCGATGACAAAGGCACAGCCGATAAAAGTCGTAACTAATGCGACTACTTTACGGGTTGTAAACCATTCTTTAAAAAGAAATCTGGAAAAAATAGCGACAAAGGCGGGTGCAGTATAAAGCAAGATGACAGAAATGGAAATAGAGGTTACTTCCATAGCACGGAACAAGCACCAATTAAATAGTACAAAGCTGATAATTCCAGTTCCTATAAAATATTTACTATCCGCGATGTTGATTTTTAACATGCTTGGATCTTTAAATATCAAATAAAAAACTAGTGCAATGGAAGCGAAAAGTGCACGAATGGCAACGACCTGTAATGGCGTGAAGCCGATAGTATATAAATTTGTCACAAAAACCCCAATGATTCCCCAAAAAAAAGCACCTGCTCCAACTAGAATCAATGGCAACTTAGGATGCATTTTTGCTACCTCCATTCTTGAGTGGTAATTTCATAATAATCAAATTATTACATACAGCTGTGAAACATGCTATAAAAAGAGGCAATTCAAATGTAAGAGGTATTTATGTAGGACTGTTAAGCAAAGGATGATGCGAACATGGAGAGACAGCCCCAAGCAGAGATATTTTAAAGGAACCTGTTATTGAAAAATATCTCAAAGATTAGGGCTGAAAGAACGACCAGTCGGGGTAATTCGGATTTAAAGAGGGTGGTGGTGAATGAGTACACACCAGAGCTTGGGATGGCATTGAATCCCTGATGCACGCGGAATGGGCATCGAAAAATTGTTTGTGCCACTTGGTACTTGGTGGAAAGTCCTTAAGCAATAAGAATACAAAGACGATGGCGGGTCATGGGTGTTGAAAAAAAAATTATAGAAGAGATGTTAACAACCAAAAGTTGGTGCAAAACATTCAATAGGCATAGAAATGGCATACGAATTGATATCAAGTTTTTTAACTTGTTATAGGGAAATAACGGCAAAAAACATAATGGTTTTAAAGGACTGTGATTGTTGTACGCCTAAATCGATTGTCAACTTACCCGCAATACACCTGACACGCCATAAGTTTTATAAAACTCTTCATCTACAAGAAAGATTATTTTTTCTCGCGAATACTCACTTTTTCGCAGGATTTCATAGTGAAATACAGGAGCGGTAGCTAGTCCTTTATCCCTTCTGTCTAGCTTTATTTCCCTTAAAATACTATTTTGAGGATGATGAAATCTTGTGAGTGAAATGAGGAGCTAATTAACTAAGTATAAATGCTACCTACATTTGGAAATATAACATTAATAATTCCTAAGGGTGGATTAAATGGACAATTACACAACTGATAATACAGCCAGACGATATAAAGCACATGTTAGTATATTAGGAACAACACAACTGCATTTAAGAAATCCTTATATTATTGCTTGGTGGTCCGCAGCGTTTCCGGGATTTGGGCATATGCTTTTATCAAAATATCTTAGAGGATATGCATTATTTATTTGGGAAGTTATCGTCAATGTTGAGGCCCATGTGAATTCTTCCATGATTTATTCCTTTCAAGGGAATATAGACATGGCAAGAGAGGTATTAAACACAAGGTGGGTTCTTATGTATATCCCTGTCTACCTTTTCGGTATCTGGGATAGTTATCGGACAACAGTAGATATGAATAGAGTGTACCTTTTAGCAGAAAGGGAGGATCACCGTTTTAATTTTTATTCAATTGGAGCGTTAGAAATTAATTATTTGGATAAACGCAATCCAGTAGTTGCTTTGATGTGGTCAATGTTTATTCCTGGTTTAGGACAGCTCTATATTCATAGAATTTTAACGGCTATATTTCTAATCATCTGGTTAGTTGTCTTTTACTATTATTCGCATTTTGCGGAAGGTGTCTTACTTTTGATATTAGGGAACGTAAAAGAAGCTACCTCCGTTTTAAAACCAGAATGGCTCCTTTTTCTGCCTTCGCTTTATGGGTTTGCCGCTTATGATTCTTATATTAATACGGTCGAAAATAATAAGCTTTTCGAAAAAGAGTTAAGAAAACATTTAACCAACAATTATCAGGCGAGGGAATTCCAAATTTTAAAAGGACAAAAGGTGAAGTGAGCCATATGCAGCTTTTTTCAACATTTGAAACTAATACTTTTTTAGAAATGGCCATTTCTACGTTGGAAAAGAAAGGAATTCCAAAAGAGAATATATTTGCAGTACCTCTTGATAATAGAAAAGAAGACCGTAAGATTTTTGATTCCATGCATCGCTCAGATGGGACAACCTTAATTGATATTGGCATGGGGCTTGCCACTGCCTTCGCTGTTATTGGTGCAAGTATCGGATTTAAATTAGCATGGGGTCCCATTTATTGGGGGTTAATCAGTGCCTTTATTGGGTTTGTTATTGGCTTTTTTTTGAATTGGTTGTTAAGAAAAGGAAAAGAGTATTAAAAGGTAAGCATTCTGAAATCATTCTAATTGTTGATTGTGAAGAATCACAGGCAGAACTAATCGAGAATATACTTTGGAGCCATTTTGCTTTAGGCGTAGCCAAAATAAAATGATTGAATCTATATTGAGGCATGAAGTTCAGAGTCCTAACCAGGTTGAAATAGAAAGTTTTTGGTAAAGTGAACGGAAAAAAGGCTAGCCATAGTTGGATAGCCTTTTTCATATAATATACTTCTCAATCCTTGTTAAACATTCTTTATTAGCGTTCACATGCGATGAAATCATGATCCCGGTCTTTGCTTTTATTTGCATCATAAAGTGCTTTTGATACAAATGGTTTATAGTGAGTCTTCCCGCCTTTGTTTTTGACAGAGGAGGAACGAGCTACTCCACCTTTGTAAACTTTGTTTAATGCGGCACAGTTTTTATACTTTTTGACAATTGTCTTTGCGGACGCTTCCTCTGACACTAAAAAGGAAAAAATGAGACCAATAGATAAAAAAATAGCAAAAACCTTTTTCATATAAATCCCTCCTTTTACTTAAATCATAAACGGATTTTAGACCGTTTTTCAAGATAAAAAGGAATTTTTTATAAAAATATTGAAAATATTACATGGAGGTGGGTACAATGGAGCATCAAGAATTAAAAATCGTGGTAGGGGCAGGAGAATATAAAAATAATCTCGGATGGATACATACGCAGGAACAGGAACTTAATTTACTAGATGAAGAGACATGGAGCAATAGATTTAAAGAAAACACGATAACAGCCATTTTGGCGGAACATGTTTGGGAACACTTTACGTATCAAGAGGGAATGGAAGCTGCACGAATATGTTACCGATATTTAAGATCGAATGGTTATGTACGATGTGCCGTTCCGGACGGCTTTTTTCCAAACGCAGCTTATCAAAATATGGTGAAGGTAGGGGGGCCAGGATCAAAGGATCACCCCGCTGCTAGTCATAAAATAGTCTATGATTATCATAAGTTATCAGAACTTTTTAAGAGTGTGGGATTTAAAGTGAAGTTACTGGAGTATTTTGACGAAAATGGAATTTTTTAAGAAACCGAATGGAAAGGGGAAGAGGGCAGTATTTTTCGCTCTAAAAAATATGATCCGCGAAATCAAGAAACTATCGCCGCTCCATCGCTTATTATCGATGCTATAAAGGAGGAATCTTTATGTTAAAAAAGATTAGCGAGCTTCCAACTGACAAAAGAATCGCTGGAGTCCATTGCGTTCCCATTACCGCTGATGGCAATATTGTCATGGCCTGGGATAAAGAAGAGCAAGTATTAACGACCATTGGTGGAAGGATAGAAGGAATAGAAACGTTGGAAGAAGCACTTGATCGTGAGTTGATGGAGGAAGTGGGCCTAATTATTGGAAAAGAAAGATACCCTTTTTCAGCATGGTACTGGGAATCAACGGATACTTATACAGTATGGTTTTTAGCAAAAGTAGATCATTTTGTGCCATATCCTTTTAAGAATGAGAAAACGGGTTATGTTATTTTTAATTTTGAGACAGCGCGGCAGATGATAAAACAGTTAGAAGCGGATAATCGATTTCGGATTGATATTTTAACATTAGCTGAAGAATGTATGAAACAGGTGACTCTATGAACCAAGAAAAAATCAGTGCACAAAATCAAAGAAGCTGGGGTCAATCTGCATACCAAGCTTGGGTAAATCGACATGGAGAACCAAATGCATACGCCCAAAATCTGATAAAGGATCCTGTTAAAGGAGTTTCCTATTATTTGTCTTTTATGGGAGATGTGAATGGGAAGAAAATAGCGAATTTACTCGGATCTAAAGGAAATAAGGCTGTTTCCTTTGCATTATTGGGTGCAGATGTAACAGTGGTAGATATATCACTGGACAATCAGAGATATGCGACAGAGCTTGCTGATGCTGCAGGGGTGAAAATTCACTATATTGTTTCAGATGTCTTGAAATTCCAGAAGCAGAGAAGCTCGTCGATTTTGATTTTATTCTTTTAGAATTAGGAGTATTACATTATTTTTTTGACCTGAAACCGCTTTTTACGTTAATAAGTGATTCTTTGAAGCCTGGAGGAGTTTTTATTCTAAGGGATTATCATCCTTTTGCCTCTAAGTTTGTGAATAGGGAGGAAAACGGGAATTACTTTGATGAAACGGTGATGGAAGAGGAAGTTGCTTATAGCATTCTTCTAGATGAAAAAGAGCAATCTACTTTAGAAAAGGTACTGATTCGTCGCTGGACATTAGGGGAAGTTGTTACTTCCATCGTTCAAGCCGGCTTGGAGATAAGAAGTTTGGAAGAAGAAAAAGGGGGGAGGTGGGCTTTTCCTGATAATGCGCCGAATGGGATAGAGAACAAGATTCCCGGTCTTTTTACCATCATTGCAAGGATGCCTTCTTAAAATAAAGCCTGTCCTAAAAATGACAGAATTTCGAACGTTCTTCAATGCTATATGTATCAAAAATTAGGAAATGATAAAATAAGGTAACACTAATGAATCGAGGAAAAATGATGAAAGAATGCCTTAGGATCCTAATAGGTATTATTGCTTTCGTATTATTTCTAATACCCGCAACCCGTTTATATAAATTTAATAAAGAATTGAATGAAGCAAAGAAGGAAGAGGTGTTATCAGAGCAGCTCGTCGAGCATTGGTATAAAAATTTTTATACCATTATTGCTTTTATCGTGGTTGGTATGATCTTAGCATTGTTGTTTAGCTTCTTGTCATAAATCAGAAAGTACTTTCCCCGCTGTTGGAAAAGTACTTTTTTCTTATGCAAAATTTTACCGAAAGCCCAGTTTTTCTGTATAACACGGAAAACGTGGAGGTTGAAGTAGTCAATTGGATATGGGACTCGATAATGATGAGATAGTGAATGTTACTTTGAAAATAACAGGCTGGTGTAATAAAAGTGCAGGTATTGTCCTCGAGCCTCGGAAATCGGCATGAATGGGAAACAATGTTGCCGAGAATATGCCCAAACTTAGGGGAAAAGGTAGAAGAAAGGTCACAATCTAGTG
>Ga0224736_1010_pt1 | contig 80923 bp, 63 predicted proteins | sample IA12soil_MG_GH6A_FD_161628 | JGI IMG/M metagenome (GOLD analysis project Ga0224736, IMG submission 161628) | Enriched cells from agricultural soil in Iowa, United States - IA12soil_MG_GH6A(-) | ecosystem: Environmental > Terrestrial > Soil > Agricultural land | place: USA: Iowa | collected 2017-05-08
AGATGAAAAAGTACGAAATTATGTACATTATCCGTCCAAATATTGAGGATGAGGCTAAAAAAGCTTTAGTTGAGCGTTTTGATAACGTATTAACAACTCAAGGTGCGGAAATCATCGAATCTAAAGACTGGGGCAAGCGCCGTCTTGCATATGAAATTGAGGACTTCCGTGACGGTTTATACCGTTTAGTGAAAGTTAACTCAAACCCAGAAGCGGTTCAAGAATTTGACCGTCTTGCAAAGATTAGCGGAGATATTATCCGTCACATCATCGTTAAAGAAGAAGAATAATTTGTGTTTATATAAAATGACATTTGGTTTCACGTGAAATATAAGCTTATGGGAAGGGGTTGATTCTGATGATGAACCGCGTAGTTTTAGTAGGTCGATTAACAAAGGACCCTGATTTGCGATATACTCCAAGTGGGGTAGCTGTTGCCACATTTACACTTGCTGTAAATCGTACTTTTACGAATCAGCAGGGTGAAAGGGAAGCAGATTTTATTAATTGTGTAGTTTGGAGAAAACCAGCAGAGAACGTAGCTAACTTTTTGAAAAAGGGTAGTTTAGCAGGCGTTGACGGTCGTTTACAAACTCGTAATTATGAAGGACAAGATGGCAAACGCGTATATGTCACAGAAGTGGTGGCAGAAAGTGTTCAATTCTTAGAGCCTAGAAATGCCTCACCTGAACGTGGCGGCAATAATGATTTTTATGGCGGTGGCCAAAGAAATCAGGGCAATCCATTTGGCAATAATCAGAATCAACAGCGCAACCAAGGCTATACTCGCGTGGATGAAGATCCATTTTCTAATGATGGTCAACCGATTGACATCTCAGATGATGATCTTCCATTCTAATAAGAAAAGGAGGGAAATAACATGGCAGCAGGTGGACGCAGAGGCGGACGTAAACGCCGTAAAGTTTGCTATTTCACAGCAAATGGAATTACACACATCGATTATAAAGATGTAGATTTACTTAAAAAATTCATCTCTGAACGTGGAAAGATTCTTCCTCGTCGTGTAACTGGTACAAGCGCAAAATACCAACGTAAATTAACGATTGCTATTAAACGTGCTCGTACAATGGCATTATTACCATATGTTTCTGGTGAATAATTTTGAATCAAAGGACACTCCATTCATTTGAGTGTCCTTTTTTATGTGGAAATCTATATTATACCAATAGTAATAAGTTTTAATTGCCTAACACCTATAAATCATCCAAACATTCGGGTCATCGTAAATACCAAAATCCTGCTTTAATACAAATTGAATAGGTTGCAATACTCCTTTATTATATGCATTCCACTCTCAGGGAAATTTTATATTTGTCTACTCTCCCATTCCTTAATGGATTCCTTCACAATTATGGCTTTACGAATTGGTTTTATAATTTTTGCTCCTAATCTCCAACGAGTTCTAATCCGAGGGTCAAATTGTTCCTCATTCCCATTTTACCAGTACATGTAATGGACTAATAATATTAACGGATAGTTCTCCATAAATCTATGGCGAATGGATACAATTTATATTTTCCAATCTATTTCCTTGCGGTTATTGGGCTAATATAAGAGGTATGTATCCTGGCTACTAATTATATTTTCTTGCTCTCTTCAGCTCCATACAGATTTTTATTATTATGTATTTCAATTGGGTTTGCGAGTCCCTTCTTTCACCAATATATAACTTAAATAAAATATGGAAATTAATTTTTCCCCATTTTAATTTAATTTTAATTTTCCCCTGCTATATTAAATCATGTAAGGACAATAAATAGCAGTAGGTTCATAGGTAACCTTTTCTTTTACCCCCTTTTTATCGGTACCCTGTTCATTGCAGGGTACTTTTTTATTTGTAATTAATTATACACAGTTAAGAGTAAGTTAATATTTCTTTGATAATTTATAAGCATACTTAACTAACCTAGAATTACTTTTAATCTTCTGAAGATGAAATATAGCTTGCGTTTAAAGAATACAAACAATTTATACGGAGAGGATGGTTATAATGGATAATAACTTCAATTCAAATCAACCAAAAGATTTTTCTAAATCAAAATTTAAAAAATCGGGCTATTTTGCATCCAGCCTTTTAGGAGTGGTTGCTGGTGCAGTTGCTGTATCTATCATTCTTCCTAATATTGAAAGTAGAATCTCTGCAACCGATACTACTGCAAATTCTTTGCAAAACAATGTAAAGCCAGCTACTACTCAAACTACCCAGGTAAAAAACGTATCGTTAAACTTAACAACAAATATTACAAATGCGGTAGAAAAAACAGAAAAGGCTGTAGTTGGGATAACGAATATACAATCGCAAACTAGCAGCAGTTGGTATCAAACCGATAATAGCCAAAGCCAAGAAAGTGGTTCTGGTTCTGGTGTCATCTACAAAAAGGCCAATGGGAAGGCATATATAGTGACTAATAATCATGTAGTAGAAAATGCGGACAAATTAGAGGTAACCTTATCAGATGGAGAAAAGCTAGAGGGAAAGCTAGTAGGCAGTGATATTTGGAATGATTTAGCCGTGGTTGAAATAGATGGAGGTAAAGTAACGACAGTAGCACAATTTGGAAATTTCGATTCTATTAAACTTGGTGAACCCGTTATTGCTATAGGAAATCCTTTAGGGGAAGAATTCTCAGGTTCGGTTACGCAAGGGATTATTTCTGGCGTGAACCGAACGGTGCCAATTGATTTAGATGAGGATGGTCAAGAGGATTGGGAGGCAGAAGTCATTCAAACAGATGCGGCCATTAACCCAGGAAATAGCGGCGGGGCACTTATTAATGCTGCGGGACAAGTAATTGGTATAAATTCAATGAAAATAGCGGAAGAATCAGTAGAAGGGATAGGCCTTGCTATTCCGATTAACAATGTAGAACCAATCATTCAAGAATTAGAGACAAAAGGGAAAATTACAAGACCAACTATGGGGGTAACATTGCAAAATATCAGTGATGTCCCTTCTTACTATCAACAACAATCTTTAGGGCTAACTAGTCCTCTTAGCGAGGGAGTAATGATTTCAGATGTCTCTCAAGGGTCACCAGCCGAAGAAGCAGGGTTGCAAAGATTTGATGTAATCTCTGAACTGGATGGGCAAAAGGTACGAGATATCATTGAATTAAGGAAGTATATATATAATCATAAGAAGCCTGGATCTAGTGTAAAGGTCGAATTTTACCATCAAGGTAAAAAGAAAGAAGTTACAATTAAACTTTCAACCGAATCAAACTTTTAATAAAGACAAAATATTATTTTTATCAGACAGATTGAGATACAAAGCAATCTGTCTTTTTTAATTTATATGATTAGTGTCATAGGTACAGTTCCAAGTTGAAATTGAAACATAAACATTGCAGAATGTATATTATAAGCTTGAATGGTAAGAGACAATAGGAATAGTAGGAGTGTACTTTTCATTAATCCAATATCTTATGGTAAAATATAGCCATGCTGAACTGTTTATAGGTAGTGAGAAAGGGGTAAGAAGTGAAAAAGTGAAAAATGCCAGAGTAATTACTGAGGGAGCTATGCTGCTAGCAGTATATACAATCTTGTTATTAGTTTGTTTATATATCCCATTTATTAATATCATAACAACGATGTTTCTAGTCCTTCCATTTCTTCTATACAGTGCAAAACATCCCTTTAAGTATTCGTTTGTTTTTTTTATTGCTAGTTTGGTCGTTTCTGCATTAATTGGAACGGTATTTTTCCTTCCATTTTCCATTATCCTTGGAACAATAGGAATTGTTATGGGCTACAGTGTAAAAATAAAAAAGTCTAAATTTATTATTTATGTTGCATCCAGCCTTACTTTTCTAATTGAGCTCCTAATTGGATATATGGTTTCCATTAAGTTTTTCCATGTGAATTTCTTACAATACACCATTAAATCGATTCGAAATTCGTTTGAGCAATCTGCTGAATTATTAAAGGTAAAAGGTCTGGCACAGGCAGATCAAGTAACTTCGCAATTACATACCGTTCTATCGCTATTTCAAACCATGTTCCCATCGTTGTTGGTGATTTCTTCATTTTTATTCGTAGGGTTGTTCATAATCATTAATTTCCCTTTAGCTAGACGTTTTGGGGTGAAAGTACCTAAATGGGAGCCCTTTCATAAAATACAACTACCTAAAAGTGTATTATGGTATTATTTAATTATCATGATTTTATCATTGCTGGTTAATCCAAAATCTGGCAGCTATTTCGCGATGGCATTGTTGAATCTAGCATTTATCTTTCAAGTTTTAATGCTAATTCAAGGCTTTTCACTTATCTATTATTTTGGTTATATTTTAAAATGGTCAAAAGGTATTCTTTCCTTGATAACCGTTATTGCCTTCGTCTTCTCCCCATTTATGTTTATTATCCTGGTATTAGGTATAATCGATTTAGGAATGGACATAAGAAGTAAGCTAAGAGGATGATAATCAAGAAGGTATCCTTCATAAATTATGGTTTAACGTCATTTGTGATACATTGTAAGCTGGCAAGGTTTCGGGGCATCTTTTCTTATGAAATTTATCGAGTTACAATCTTAAAGAGGTTGTAACTAGGGGATTTCGTAAATAAAAGCAAAAATATCTAAGAAAAGAGCTTTAATAAATTCACTGAAAGGAGCTGATTTCATGCCTTCCAATTTTAGCAAGCGAATGGTTCGATATCCGTTATATGGCTTAGCCGCGATATCATTAGCCCTTTTAGGTGTCATAGCGATTTTCTATTGGTGGATTTCTGTAATTGGAATTATTTTATTAGGTATATTATTTTATTTCGCCTTTTTATTTGAAAGAAAATCTCATGAGGATATCGAAGAGTACATTTCTACTCTCTCCTACCGGGTTAAACGAGTTGGAGAAGAAGCTTTAATGGAAATGCCGATAGGGATTATGCTGATTAATGATGATTATTTTATTGAGTGGACGAATCAATTTATGGCATCCTGTTTTAACGAAGATACCCTTGTAGGAAGGTCACTATATGATGTGGCTGAATCATTAGTGCCATCGATTAAACAGGAATTGGCTTCCGAAACCATTACAATAAATGATCGTAAGTACCAGGTGATCCTGAAATTGGAGGAAAAGCTTTTATACTTTTTTGATGTCACAGAACAAATGGAAATTGAAAAACATTACATGGACGAACGCTCTGTGATCGCAATTATCTTTCTAGATAATTATGATGAACTGACTCAAGGTATGGAGGATCAAACGCGAAGCAGCCTTAATAGTTTAGTTACTTCGATTCTGAACAAATGGGCAACGGTGTATGGCATTTTTCTGAAAAGAATATCTTCAGAACGGTTTATTGCCATTTTTAATGAAAAAATACTGCGAGAACTAGAGAAGGATAAGTTTTCCATTTTAGATGAGGTTAGAGAAACGACAGCAAAGCAAAACGTGCCATTAACATTAAGTATTGGAATTGGTTCAGGTATACCTGCATTACCTGATTTAGGTGCTCTAGCTCAGTCAAGCTTAGATATAGCGCTTGGTCGAGGCGGAGACCAGGTAGCGATGAAGCAGTTAAATGGAAAGGTAAAATTTTATGGTGGAAAAACAAATCCGGTTGAAAAGAGAACACGGGTAAGAGCACGCGTTATTTCGCATGCATTGAGAGAGTTAATGCTGGAAAGTGATAAAGTTATTGTGATGGGGCATAAGTATCCGGATATGGATGCAATTGGTGCCGCAATTGGAATACGAAAAGTAGCTCAAATGAACCATAAGGAAGCATATATTGTTATAAATTTTTCCGAAGTGGACACAGGGGTAAAGCGATTAATAGACGAAGTAAAACAGAATCCAGATATGTCTAGTCGGTTTATATCACCGGATGAGGCTTTAGAAATGGCGACAGATGAATCACTGTTAGTCATTGTTGATACACATAAACCGTCGTTTGTGATTGAAGAAAAGCTAATTAAAAGGATTGAAAATGTGGTAATAATCGACCACCATCGTAGAGGCGAAGATTTTATAAAAAATCCTTTATTAGTTTATATGGAGCCATATGCTTCTTCGACTTCTGAATTGGTTACAGAATTGCTTGAGTATCAGCCTAAGGATGAAAAAGTAAATATGCTGGAGGCAACAGCTTTATTAGCAGGAATTATTGTAGATACAAAAAGTTTTACTTTACGAACTGGTTCGAGAACCTTTGATGCAGCTTCGTATTTAAGAACACTTGGTGCTGATACTGTTTTAGTTCAAAAGTTTTTAAAAGAAGATATTAATACGTATGTAAAAAGAGCGAAGCTTATTGAAACAGTTAAGTTTTATGCAAAAGGAATCGCGATTGCCAAGGGGGATAATAAAGAAAAGGTGGACCCCGTTGTTACCGCACAGGCTGCAGATACGTTATTAACGATGGATGGAGTAGCTGCATCCTTTGTCATTACAAAAAGAGGAGAAAATGAAGTAGGAATCAGTGCACGTTCCTTGGGAAATGTGAATGTTCAAGTTATAATGGAAGCATTAGGAGGCGGCGGTCATTTGTCTAATGCCGCTACTCAATTGAAAGATGTGACCATTGAACAAGCCGAACAAATGCTACTTCAGGCTATTGATGAATACATGGAAGGGAGCACAAAATCATGAAAGTAATCTTTTTAAAAGATGTAAAAGGTAAGGGGAAAAAAGGCGAAACAAAAAATGTAGCAGATGGATATGCACACAATTTCTTGCTCAAACAAGGATTAGCTGTAGAAGCAACAACGGCTAATTTAAAAGGCTTGGAAGCTCAAAAGAAAAAAGAACAACAGTTAGCAAAAGAAGAATTAGAAGAAGCAAAAAAACTAAAAGAAGCTTTAGAAAAAATTACGGTTGAATTAAAAGCAAAATCAGGAAACGGCGGAAGATTATTCGGCTCTATTACAAGTAAGCAAATTTCTGAAGAGCTTAAGAAGGCACATAATATTCAAATCGATAAGCGTAAAATGGAATTAAATGATGCTATTCGTGCATTAGGATATACAAAAGTACCTGTAAAATTACATTCAGATGTAACAGCTACATTAAATGTACATGTTACAGAAGAAAGTTAAATTTGCCAGCTACAAAAATATCAGTTCATGATAAAATAGAATAGTCGTATGAATGGAGAAACCGTTCAACATGTGTTTTTATAAATGTGGTCTTATTATTTGATCACATTTTTTTGTTTAACGTATGAGTTTTTTATTATAAAAATAAGGTAACAAGTATAGATTCTGTCTAGCGCAAGCAGCCTATTGGCAAGCGGATTTCAACGTGTCGATGTGCAAGGCGCTTGCTCTTTTAAAATTTTCCCGTTAATGATTAGGGGGTTAGATGTATGAGTGATTTATTAGCGGATCGTATGCCGCCTCAGAATATTGAAGCGGAACAAGCTGTGTTAGGTGCTGTATTTCTTGAACCATCTTCACTCATTACTGCTTCAGAAATTTTAATTCCGGAGGACTTTTATCGAAATGCCCATCAAATCATTTTCAATATTTTCTTAAAGCTTAATGATGAGGGAAAAGCGGTTGATTTAGTAACGGTAGCAGAAGAATTAGCTGCGACTAAACAATTGGAGGATATTGGGGGTATTAGTTATTTAAGTGAATTAGCGGGTTCTGTACCTACTGCTGCAAATATTGAGTATTATGCTAAAATCGTAGGGGAAAAATCGCTGCTAAGAAGATTAATCAGAACTGCAACAACCATTGCTACTGAAGGTTATACAAGAGAAGATGAAGTAGATGAATTGCTCAGTGAAGCCGAAAGAAGCATTATGGAGGTTGCTAACCGCAAGAATGCTGGGGCATTTCATAATATTAAAGATGTACTTGTACGTACTTATGATAATATTGAGCTTCTTCATAATCGAAAAGGCGATATTACCGGAATTCCTACTGGCTTCACAGAGCTTGATAGCATGACTGCTGGTTTTCAGCGTAATGATTTAATTATAGTTGCCGCACGTCCATCAGTGGGGAAAACAGCCTTTGCATTGAATATAGCCCAAAATGTAGGAACAAAGGCAGGAGAGAATGTAGCTATTTTCAGTCTCGAGATGGGGGCAGAACAGCTTGTTATGCGTATGCTTTGTGCCGAAGGAAATATAAACGCGCAAAATTTAAGAACCGGCTCTTTAACAGATGAGGACTGGCGAAAATTAACGATGGCAATGGGAAGTTTATCGAACTCTGGTATTTTTATCGATGATACGCCAGGGATTCGAATTAATGAAATCCGTTCCAAATGCCGAAGATTAAAACAAGAGCACGGACTGGGAATGATTTTAATCGATTATTTGCAATTGATACAAGGAAGCGGCAGATCTAACGAGAACCGCCAACAAGAGGTTTCTGAAATATCCCGGTCTTTAAAAGCTTTAGCTCGTGAACTAGAAGTTCCAGTTATTGCCTTGTCACAGTTATCACGTGGTGTAGAACAACGTCAAGATAAACGTCCAATGATGTCTGATATCCGTGAATCAGGAAGTATTGAGCAGGATGCGGATATCGTTGCCTTCCTATATCGCGACGATTACTATGATAAAGAATCAGAGAATAAAAATATCATTGAGATTATTATTGCCAAGCAACGTAACGGCCCGGTTGGAACAGTTTCTTTAGCCTTTGTGAAGGAATACAATAAATTTGTTAATTTAGAAAGAAGATTCGATGACGCAGGGATTCCTGCTGGTGCATGATGGAAATTGGTAGATTACCAATTTCTTTTTTTTATAGGGTGATTTCAACAAATTACGAATAAATAAATATTATTAATCTATTATTGTTCGTGTTTTGGTTGACTTTTTTATGGGAATTGATAAAATAGGTATGTTGTTACATGAAGACCGTGAATAATTAAATTTCCGGAGGTGTTCAAGAATGTCTTCAGTAGTTGTAGTAGGTAGTCAATGGGGAGATGAAGGAAAAGGTAAAATTACGGATTTCCTTTCCGAAAATGCAGAGGTTATTGCTCGTTACCAGGGTGGAAACAATGCAGGACATACGATACGTTTCGATGGCGAAACCTATAAGCTTCATCTTATTCCATCTGGAATTTTTTATAAGGATAAAACAAGTGTGATAGGAAATGGAATGGTTGTTGATCCCAAAGCACTTGTAGAGGAGTTAAAATACCTACATGATAGAGGCATTGCAACGGATAACCTTCGTATTAGTAATCGTGCACATGTCATCCTCCCTTATCATCTTAAATTAGATGAGGTAGATGAAGAACGTAAAGGTGCAAATAAAATTGGTACTACGAAAAAAGGCATCGGCCCAGCTTATATGGATAAAGCAGCAAGAATCGGTATTCGAATTGCTGATTTATTAGATCGTGAAGTATTTGAAGAAAAACTTGCACGCAATCTCGAGGAAAAAAATCGTTTATTAGAGAGAATTTATGAAACAGAAGGCTTTAAATTAGAAGATATATTAGATGAGTATTATGAATATGGACAACAATTCAAGCAATATGTTTGTGACACTTCTGTTGTGTTAAATGATGCATTAGATGAGGCTAAGAGAGTGCTTTTTGAAGGTGCGCAAGGAGTAATGCTTGATATAGACCAAGGTACCTATCCATTTGTTACCTCTTCCAACCCAATTGCAGGAGGCGTAACAATCGGTTCCGGTGTTGGACCAACGAAGATTAACCACGTAGTAGGGGTTGCCAAGGCATATACTTCTCGTGTAGGAGACGGCCCGTTCCCAACTGAATTAAAGGATGAGATAGGTAATCGAATCCGTGAGGTTGGTCGTGAATACGGTACAACTACAGGACGTCCACGTCGGGTAGGTTGGTTTGATAGTGTTGTGGTAAGACATGCAAGAAGAGTTAGTGGATTAACGGACCTTTCACTGAACTCTATAGATGTTTTAACAGGTCTTGATACAGTAAAAATTTGTGTTGCTTATAAATATAAAGATCAAATAATTGAAGAGTTTCCAGCAAGCTTGAAAATTCTAGAACAATGTGAACCGGTATATGAAGAACTTCCAGGCTGGACAGAGGATATCACTGGCTGCAAATCATTAGATGAGCTTCCAGCGAATGCACGTCATTACTTAGAACGTGTGTCACAATTGACAGGTATCCCATTATCCATTTTCTCTGTTGGTCCTGATCGTTCACAAACAAATGTAATTTATAGTGTATGGAGATAATCCACTCGTTAAGAGGTGGTGAATTACTCCAAATTAAAAGGTGATTTCATTTAAGAATCACCTTTTAAAATTTTTATGAAAAAATTTTGTCGAAATGTGTTGCCATATATAAAATCTGTATGGTAATATAGAACATGTTGTTGAGATAGATGAAATCAAAATGAAATTGAGAGCCGTTAGCTCAGTCGGTAGAGCACAATGAATAATCTACGAAGCTGAGCACCCAGCGTACAGCTTGAGCCACTACTGGAATAGGCTTACTGAAAGCTGGACGTCGTAGATGCCTCAAGTGAAAAAGCGAAACAACGGTATTTTATAATAATAATTGGAGCCATTAGCTCAGTCGGTAGAGCATCTGACTTTTAATCAGAGGGTCGAAGGTTCGAGTCCTTCATGGCTCACCATTAATATAAATTATTTTCAAGAGAGCTTGAAAAAAATCTGGTCCGGTAGTTCAGCTGGTTAGAATGCCTGCCTGTCACGCAGGAGGTCGCGGGTTCGAGTCCCGTCCGGACCGCCATTTCATAAAAAATATCTTAACTGAGTAGCTAATCGATATTCTTCAAAGAAATTTACTAAATATTATAATAACTTGGCAGCTCAGTCGGTAGAGCACGATCGAATAATCTGCGAAGTGAAACATCAGCGTACAGCTAGAGCCGCTGCTTGAATAGGCTTACTGAAAGCTGGACGAAGCGACTACAAGCTATGTTCAGGAAATGAATATAATTACGGCTCGGTAGCTCAGTCGGTAGAGCAAAGGACTGAAAATCCTTGTGTCGGCGGTTCGATTCCGTCCCGAGCCATCTACCAAAAAGCACTGCGATGACAAAGACTCTCGCGGTGCTTTTTTATTTCAATACCTCTTGTAATACATTTGTAATGTTTGTGGAAATAAATTACTGCGCTAATCGATAAATTGAGCATTTAATAGGGAATACTATATTCCCACTAAATCCTCGATATTTCTCTGCTTTTTAGGACAAAATAATGCAGAAATTGTCGATAGTAAAGAGCTAATTTTGTAACTATTTATACAATTATGTTACATTACGAAAAAATCCCCTTTAAATCTATTATTTTATGTTATCTTATAAAAGTGCTGAAAAAATTTGAATATTCTTACCTAGTATAAAAGATAGAAAGGTATCATATATAGGGGGTTTAACAATGAATTGGAAAGGGAGAAATCCAAGATTTACTTCCAATTTTATATCACTAAATAAAATAAAGGCTAGTAATCTATTTAAAATTGCAGTCATTATAGCATTATTTATATTAACTTTATCCCTCACTAATACATCTACGAATGCGGAAACAGAAATAAAAACTGTTTATCACGTCTATATAAATCAGCAATACATTGGCGCGGTTTCTGATAAGGAAATTATTGAAAAATTGGCAGACTCAAAAATACATAACGCTCAAAATCAATATGGAAATGATCAAATTGATATTAGCAACAAAATCACATATATCCCTGAACAAGTCTTTCGTCCTATAACAGATGATAATGAAGCAGTACAAAAAGCGTCAGAGCTGCTTACCATTAAAGCTGAAGCATCCGGCATTTTAGTTAATGGTCAACCGATAGTATATGTTCAAAATGAACAAGATGCGAATAGAGTAATAGAGAAATTGAAGTTGCACTATATATCAAAGACAGATTTAGCGGAAATAAAGGGTAAAGAAAATGCAAGGCAACCTTTACCACCATTGAAAAAGAATCAATCACGTATATTAGACGTTAGTCTCGGGGAAAAAGTTTCAATTCAGAATGGTGAAATTAGCCCAAATGAAATTTTAACAGTAGATCAAGCTGTAAACTATTTACTTAAAGGTACTCTTACAGAAAAAAAATATACTGTAAAAGATGGAGATGTTTTAGGACAGATTGCGGAGAAACATAATTTAAAGGTAAAACAACTATTAAAGATGAATCCTGGAATTAAAGAGGATTCCTTAAAAATTGGTCAGCAATTAAAGGTAACGGCATATGAACCAATAGTACATGTCGTTGTACATAAGGAAACTTATAAAGAAGAGAAGGTACCATATAAAAAAGAAATAATAGAAGATAAATCAATGGCTAAAGGCGAAACAAAGGTTAAGCAAAAAGGACAAAACGGTAAAACTGCTATTACATATGTTGTAACAGAGGAAAACGGCAACGTAATAAAGGAAAATGTTCAAAAGGAAGAAATCATTAAAAAACCGGTTACAAACATTGTAGTAAAAGGAACCAAAGTAGTTCCATCAAGAGGCTCCGGTTCTTTTACTTGGCCAACAGACGGGGGATATATCTCTAGTACAATGGGATATCGATGGGGGAAACTCCATAAAGGGATTGATATTGCTAGGCCAAGTAACCGTACAATCAGAGCTGTAGATAATGGAATAGTAGTTTCTGCAGGTTGGGATAATGGTGGCTATGGAAATATGATCAAAATTGATCATCGGAATGGGTTTGTTACGATATACGGACATTTAAACTCTATTAATGTCTCCGTTGGACAAACTGTGTCAAAAGGAGCAGATATTGGTGTAATGGGTGCTACTGGTGACGCAACTGGTATCCATTTACACTTTGAAGTTTATCAAAATGGAAATTTAAAAAATCCTCTACAATATTTAAGATAAAATCTACCAATTCCTCTAGGTTTCCTAGAGGGATTTTTTTGAGCATTAAAAAGTACCCCCAGCTTTTTGAAACATTTTTCGTATTCTATATAATGTCCCCCATACAGGATAAATTTCCTGTTTTACCCATGCTTCTATTATGAATGTATACACAATGCATACTTAGTCAATTTTAATCCAAGTAGTGGTTTAATTGGAAGAAGCATTTATTGTGTAATAGATGAATTAAAGAGGATAACATGATACATTAAAATAGAGGATTTGTAGCAAAAATATAGAATGAATATTGTAAAGCAACATTAATTTGAAATAAAGATTTTTTTTGGTTGGAAATCCTAATCTTTATATGGGGAAGGATATCTACCAAAGTGAGGATAAATTGATTACACTTATTAATTTGTTTTGAGGAGAGTACAAAATGGAAAAGAAAATATTAGTGGTGGATGATGAAAAGCCGATTGCAGATATACTTCAATTTAATCTCCAAAAGGAAGGCTACACGATTTATTGTGCCTATGATGGAGAAGAAGCGTTAAAAATGGTCGAAGAGGTTCAACCAGACCTTCTCATACTGGATATTATGCTTCCAAAGCGCGATGGTATGGAAGTTTGTAGAGAGGTACGAAAGAAATATGAAATGCCAATAATTATGTTAACTGCAAAGGATACTGAAATCGATAAAGTTTTAGGATTGGAATTAGGTGCAGATGACTATGTAACAAAGCCCTTTAGTACCAGAGAATTAATTGCCCGGGTAAAAGCTAATCTACGTCGACATCAAGCGATTCCTGCATCGGAGGAAGAGGAAGTAAACAGCGAAATTACAATAGGATCTCTGGTCATACATCCTGATGCTTATGTTGTATCAAAACGAGGTGAAACGATTGAGTTGACCCATAGGGAATTTGAGCTTCTTTATTACTTAGCTCAGCATATAGGCCAAGTAATGACCCGTGAACATTTGCTACAAACTGTCTGGGGCTATGATTATTATGGAGATGTTAGGACGGTGGACGTAACCGTTCGTCGCCTTCGCGAGAAAGTGGAGGATAATCCGAGTCATCCGGCTTGGATTGTAACAAGAAGGGGAGTAGGCTACTACTTGCGCAATCCTGAACAGGAGTAATGTAATGAAAAAAGTAAGCTTTTTACAATCTATTCATGTGAAGTTTGTATTAATTTATATTTTATTAATCTTGTTTGCAATGGAAATCATCGGCGTTTACTTTGTAAACAAATTAGAAGAAAAAATGGTCAAGAACTTTAAAGACTCGATTGTACTTCGTACAAAAACAATAAAATATAGTCTTTTAGATGTATTAACGGATAAGGAAGATCAAGATACTTCAACAAAGATTAAAAGGATATTATCCGGTTATAGTAATGTGTCTGATATTGCTGAGGTCAGAGTAGTGAATAACCGAAGTGTTATATTAGGTACATCTGACTCGGATAACCAGGGGTTAGTTGGTCAAAAAATGACTAATGAATTGATCAAGCTAGCCACCAGTACAGAAGAACAGCAGGATGAGGTTTATTTCGACCTTTCTACGAAAAAAAGAATATGGATACTCACATTTCCTATTGAATCCAATGGGAAAATATATGGATATATATATTTAGTTTCTAAAATTGAATCAGTATACAATCAATTAGATGAAATTAATAATATTTTCACAACTGGTACTGCGATTGCTATGATAATAACGGCGATACTAGGGATTGTGTTGGCTCAGACGATTACGAGGCCAATCGCGGATATGAGAAGACAAGCATTGGCAATGTCTAAAGGGAACTTCTCCAGGAAGGTTAAAGTATATGGAAATGATGAAATCGGTCAGTTAGCTTATTCATTCAACCATATGACGAAAAAGCTGCAGGAAGCCCAGGCGACAACAGAAGGGGAACGAAGAAAGTTAACGTCGGTTTTATCCAATATGACGGACGGTGTTATCGCAACGGACCGACGGGGTCGGGTTATCCTTATTAATGATGCTGCAATAGAAATGATTGATGTTTCACGTGAAACAGTTCTTTCTCAAAACATCGTCACAACCTTACGTATAGAAAAAGATCATACGTTTAACGATTTACTAAATCAACAGGATTCTATTATTCTTGATTTTAGCACAGATGAAGATCCTTATATTTTAAGAGGAAATATTTCTGTGATTCAAAGTGAGACAGGATTCGTTAGTGGGATTATTATTGTGCTGCACGATATCACGGAGCAAGAAAAAATTGATATGGAACGCCGTGAATTTGTAGCCAATGTCTCTCATGAGTTGCGGACTCCATTAACAACAATGAGAAGTTACTTGGAAGCTCTCGCAGATGGCGCATGGCAAGACAAAGAAATTGCACCAAGGTTTATAAGTGTCACTCAAAATGAGACTGAGCGAATGATTCGTATGGTAAACGACTTATTTAAATTATCCAAGATGGATCGGGAAGACGATCCATTAGTTAAGGATTGGATTAATTTTATCGAATTCTTCCATCATATTATTGATCGGTTTGAAATGACAAAGCCTGAATATATCACTTTCAAACGAAAACTTCCTAATGAAGCTTTGTTTGTTGAGATGGATGAGGATAAAATGACGCAAATCCTGGATAATATTATTTCTAATGCAATTAAATATTCGCCTGAAGGAGGGCAAATTACCTTTAGAGTCAAAGCTCAGGAAGAATCCATTGTAATCAGTATTTCCGATCAAGGACTAGGGATACCAAAGGATAAATTGAAGAAGATATTTGAACGGTTCTATCGTGTCGATAAAGCAAGGACACGACAAATGGGCGGAACAGGTTTAGGGCTGGCTATTGCCAAGGAAATGGTAGAGGCTCATGGTGGATCCATTTCTGCAAACAGCGTGGAAGGAAAGGGTACAACGATTAGCATATCCCTACCATTCGACCGTTCACTAGAGGATGATTGGTCATGAAGTTTGAAACAATAAAAACCATTATTCTAACACTTTTAGTCGCGTGTAGTATGTTCTTAACATGGACCATTTGGACGTATAAACCGAGTTACGAATCTATCAAGCAGGATGTCACGAATACCCCTATTTCGGATCCTAAAAAGATACCAGATTTGATTAAGCCGTCCAAAATTGTGCTTCATCAAAATGATACTCATATGGGAACGGTTAAAGATTCAGAGATAGATCGTGTAATACATGATATACAGGGTTTGCATTTTTTTGATATAGGTTCACAAAGGACATTAACTGAAACGGAACTTCGTTATTTTATACAAGAAAATAACCATATGGAAATTGACTTTCCAAGCCGAGTACCATTTGAAATTTATCGAGGGATTCTTCAATTCAATAAAAAACATTCTTCCAATGTGTATTTTGATAAAATAGTAGTGGATTTTGCAAAAGGAGCACAAAAGGAAAAAAATATATATTTTATTGATACAGAGAACCGTAAATTGGCTGCCTCTTCAGTGAGTAATAATGAAATTCGATCTTTTTTGAATAAAACGAAGCAAAAGCAAAGTCAATATCAACCGTACGAACTTGTGGAGCTAGGCAATAATCACTACACATATTTACCTAGTTCTCCAACGACTATGAAAAACTATGAATTCACTATAGATAAGCATGATTTAGACATTTTTAAGAGGATATTATTTAGTGATCCAGCTTCTGTACAAAAAAGCGAAACAAATGATAAAACAGAATATGTTAGCATTACTAGTTTAATGAAAGCAGACTTAAAAAATTACGTATTTTCATTTGTTAATACATCGGAAAACTCAGCTTATAAATCGGATCCAAAGGCCTTATTAAAACAAAGTATTGAGTTTGTGAATGAACATGGAGGATGGACAGACGACTATCGTTATTTCTCTTTAAATAATAATAGTCACGAGGTAGACTTCCGTTTATTTAAGGATGGGTATCCAGTATTTAATTCGAATGATATGGCGGAGATTCAGCAATTTTGGGGTGAAAAAGATATTCAGGAGTACCGTCGTCCATTCATATCTTTGGATGCGCTATTTGATTATTCCGATGAAACCATGAAAACAGGAAAGCAAGTATTAAAAGATTTATTAGCCATTCCACATGTCCAAAAGAATAGTATTCGTGATCTTGAGTTGGGTTATCAATTGACAATCGTGGAAACAGAAAATTCGGCCAGCAATTCGGATAGACTACTTAATTTTAAACCAACATGGTATTGTTTATATGATGGCACATGGTCCCCAGTTTCAGAGATAGGGAGGGGTCAAAATGGAATGGAGTAAGACAAAAACGATGTTTATTCTTGTTTTCCTTATCCTTGACCTATTTTTGGCGACACAGCTTTTTAATAAATATTCCAAGAGTCAAATAGATGTTATTCAAAATACTTCAGATGAGGATAGGTTAAAGGCAGATGAAATTACGTATGACCCACTTCCACAGGATAAGATCAGCAGCCAGTATATAAAGGCGAAATCCAAGATATTTTCAAATAAAGACATTAAGAAGCTGGGGAAAAATCAATCTGCCTTACTGACAAAGGACGGAACAGACATTACATCGTATTTTAATAAACCCATTCTCATTTCTGGTCAAATAGATGAAAAGTCTATGGATAAGGTTATGAAGGACAACAACATTTTGTTCAGTGACCAGTATTCCTTTTGGAAATACGATAAAAATATGAAAAAAGTAACTTATTTCCAAACATATCAGGGTAAGAGAATTTTTCAAAATATTAATGGTCAAATTACCTTTTATTTAAATGATAAAAATGAAATTGTCTCGTATGAACAGACATTATTGAATTTGAATATTGACGATGAGTTAAAAAAGAAGGATGTTCTTGCACCGTTAAAACTCATTGATACCCTGCATAATAAAGGATTGCTAAAGCGAAAAAGTCATATAAAGGAGCCCGAATTAGGATATTATACAAGGGTTCAATCACCTGAGTTACAATTATTAGTTCCTACTTGGCATTTTACGGTAGTGAATGATGAAAAAACGGAGAACTTTTTCGTCAATGCATTTGAAGGGGAAGTTTTCGACTTGAATAACAATAGTAAAGTCGATTCTAATTCTGATTCTAATAACAACGAAACATTGCCAAAAAATCCGGATTTAAATGGCAATCTAAAAACAAAACAAACGGAACCAGGAGATTTTTAAAACAGGAGTGAATTCAAAATGTCCTTGCATTTTAGTGTGCTTTCTAGTGGGAGCACAGGAAATGCGATATATGTTGAAACAGATGAACATTCTTTTTTAGTAGATGCTGGTTTTAGCGGGCGTCAAATGGAAGCCTTGTTTCAAAAAATTGATCGCAAAATAGAAAATTTAGACGGAATACTTGTAACACATGAGCACAGTGATCATATAAAAGGGGTAGGGGTACTCGCAAGAAAATACCATTTGCCCGTATTCGCTAATCAAAAAACATGGTCTGCCATGGACGGATTAATTGGTGAAATTCCTACTGATCAAAAGTTTACTTTTGATATGGAAACAGTAAAATCATTTGGTGGGCTAAACATCGAATCCTTTGGCGTTTCTCATGATGCTGTGGAACCAATGTTTTATGTATTTCACCAAGATAATAAGAAATTAGTTTTGATTACGGATACAGGATACGTAAGTGATCGTATGAAAGGCATCATATCAAATGCAAATGTATATATATTTGAAAGTAATCATGATGTACAAATGCTTAGAATGGGGCGGTATCCATGGAATATAAAACGACGTATTTTAAGTGATGTTGGACATGTTTCGAATGAAGACGCAGCAGTGGCTATGAGCGATTGCATCGGGGATCAGACAAAGAGAATTTACCTAGCGCATCTAAGTTTGGATAATAATCTAAAGGATTTGGCCCGTATGAGTGTTACTCAAACATTGCAATCAAAAGGCTTCATAGTGGGGGAATCCTTTGATCTATATGATACAGATCCTAAGCTTCCTACTCCATTAACGGCAGTATAAAAAATGGTTTACAAGAATAGTAGTCTCGGGAATAAAAGGTGGAGAGAGGAATAAATTTTTTCGCTCCACCTTTTTTTAAAACCATAATAAATCTTATTTTACATACCTATACACAATGTAGACATAAAAAACAGAAAAAATGGTAATTCTTATGAGGTTTTAATTAATTTTTAATAAATGCTGATTATAATAAATGCATATAAAGGTAAAATAATATGAGGTCACCTTTTCAGGGAAAGGAATGATTGATATGGGTTATTATGATTCAGATGATCAAGAAAAAAGCCGTTACCGAAAAGAAAGGGGGAAAGGTGGTTACCTACTGTCAAGTTTAATTGGGGTTATTATTGGTGCACTGCTTGTATTGCTGGTAGTCCCAAATATAAGTAGTAAATTATCAAATAACCAGGATAATCAAGAAGCTACAACTGCTTTTACAAACAAAAATAACGTACAAGGGAAAAATGTATCTCTTAATGTTACAACCGATGTGACAAAAGCCGTAAATAATGCGGAGAAGGCAGTTGTTGGTATCTCCAATATTCAGTCGCAAGGCTTCTGGACACAGGATGGCAGTATTGGTGGCCAGGGGAAAAGTGGATCTAGTGAACAAGAAGCTGGTTCAGGATCTGGCGTCATTTATAAGAAAGCAAACGGAAAAGCTTATATTGTCACAAACAATCACGTAGTTGAAGGTGCAGATCAATTAGAAGTAACCTTATCAGACGGCACAAAGCTTCCAGCAAAATTATTGGGAAGTGATGTATGGACTGACTTAGCAGTCGTAGAAGTAGATGGCTCGAAAGTATCTACTGTTGCTCAATTTGGGGATTCTGACAAATTGAAGCTAGGAGAGCCTGTTATTGCAATTGGTAACCCATTAGGAGAACAATTTGCAGGGTCTGTTACACAAGGGATTGTTTCTGGTGTAAACCGTACAGTGCCAATGGATATTAATAATGACGGTGTAGAGGATTGGCAAGCAGAAGTCATTCAAACCGATGCAGCGATTAACCCTGGTAATAGTGGTGGAGCACTTATTAATATTGCTGGACAAGTAATTGGAATAAATTCTATGAAAATCGCTCAAGAAGCCGTTGAGGGAATCGGATTTTCTATCCCAATTAAATATGTAGAGCCAATCATTACACAGCTTGAGAAGTTTGGAAAAATTACAAGACCATCCATTGGTGTTACTTTACAAGATGTAAGTGATATCCCAGCATATCACCAACAAGAAACCTTACACTTACCAAAAGATGTGACAGATGGTGTCATGATTGAATCCGTTGTTCGCAATTCACCAGCAGAAGCAGCTGGCTTGAAAGAGTTAGATGTTATTACGAAATTAGATGGACATAAAGTAAGTGATATTCTTGAATTAAGAAAATATCTATATGACAAGAAAAAACCAGGAGATACAATGAAAATTACCTTCTACCGAAGCGGTAAGTTAAAAGAGGTATCGGTAAAATTGTCAAATGAGTCAAGAATGTAATCACATGTGGATAAACGAAAAATGCAGGGGATAAATCATTCCTTGCATTTTTTTGTGGATAAAAAACTATGGTATGATGAGATGTATATATTTTTGAACTCATACATTTTTTAGGTAAAAAGAATTAGATTTTACGCGAAATTTCAGACTTCATGTCTAAAACTTGGGCCTAAAGCACTTATCCACAACTGTGAATACGATTATATATATTGTGGGGAACGAATATTCCTATACAAAATGTGGATACATTTTGTGGGTATGTGGATAAGTTCTGTGGATATCATGTTTGTAATCTGTTTGTAAAGTGGGGATGAATTGTGAATATCTCAATTATTGCAGTTGGAAAACTTAAAGAAAAATATTTAAAACAAGGAATTGACGAATATTTAAAAAGACTTACTGCCTATGCAAAGGTGGAAATCATCGAGGTTCCAGATGAAAAAGCTCCGGAAATTTTAAGTGATACGGAAATGCAACAAGTCAAACAAAAAGAAGGAGAACGAATCCTAACAAAAATCAGCCAAGATACCCATGTGATTGCTTTGGCAATAGAAGGCAAAATGAAAACTTCAGAGGAACTTGCTGACGACCTGGACAAGCTTGCCACATACGGAAAAAGCAAAATTGCATTTGTGATAGGCGGCTCGCTTGGACTAAGCTCCGAGGTTATGCAACGTGCAAATGAAAGGTTATCCTTCTCGAAAATGACATTTCCACATCAGCTGATGAGGTTGGTGTTGGTGGAGCAGGTGTATCGGGCGTTTAGGATTATTCGGGGTGAACCGTACCATAAGTAAATGATGATTCATTCCCCCATTATAAAAAGCGGTGTATTTTCCTTAAGTGCAGAACACACCCTTGCTGGAAAATTATTTTTTTTAAATTGTATAAAAATGTGCGTAGCTTTTTGTATAATCATGATGAAATTTGAAAAGATGCTAATGCAGTTTCTTTTTATCATACGTGATTGTTTTAGCCAGAATACAAAGTTCAAATATTTTTATAAAATGAGGTGTCAATTAAATGTCAGAGGTAATCAATAAATTAGAAACTGTTGTGTTAAACCAGGTTTCACCGGAAATGAGGGAAAGTAATCCGCAAATTGTTGAACCAATTGTTTCTTCCATTGTTTATATATTAACTGCACCTTTTGATCTTAAAGATGCGTATGAACATGCCACATATGATTATACTAATGATGAATTTGAAGTGGAAACGGTCAAGGTTATGAATGAAAGATTGCAGCAGATTATGGATACGCTTGAAACAAATCCTAGAAGTAAGCTTGGAAAGTTTATTATTAAGCTTTATATGAAGAGTTTATCTGAACTTGCAAGCTTATCCGAAAGTTGGAAACATCTTTATAACAAAATTCACAAAGTGTTTGCCAGTTTAGATAATTAGTCATGAAAAATAGTAGGTGCTCCTGAAATCAATACTTTTGGGGCACTTTTTTTAAGTAACGAGCATTATAGTTTACTCTTTAGTATTTAAATTCCTTGGTGAGAGCATACACGCACTGCAGCTAACAAATCAAAGTACATGATAAATCAATAGTTTTCCATATATATGGCTCACATCTACCCATTTGGGAAACCATCACTTCACAGGGAATTATGGTATTAACTCACTTGATTGCTTCTGTAAAAAATGAGTTTTTTGGAGAAGGATACAGGAGACAATAGCTAGTCAGGGAAGAAAGGCAAGTCTGATTTCTAAAATCGTGCTTGCCTTTATATCTTCTTCCCCTTTTAATCATTGTCATATTGAGAAATAAATGGTTTTGCAAGCCGGGAAGGATGTATTTTAACTCCTAAACTAAAAAAGTCACAGAAGTTCATGATAAGAGGCTTCCATTTTTCAGGATCAATGTAATTTTTCTTGCCTGCTATTAAAATAGATTCGTCAATATGGGTTTTTATTATCTCCACTTCTATCGCTTTGATTGCACTAGGTTCATCAAATGAATGAATGTTCTTAACAATTGCTTCTAGCTGAACAGGACACTCATGTACAACGGGTGCTTTCACAACTTGAGCTGGACTTGTAGTAAGGCCAGCCTTTCCAAATTTATCTTCAACATATTCATAACCCATGTTTCGTTTTTTTTCTGGTATTTGTTTTTTTCCAGTAGTTAGAGCTAACTTATCAACAGCACCGACTAATGCTGCTGAAGGTAAGTTTAAAACGCATTCTCTTTCTCTTATTAAATTTGTGACAGTCTGGGAATTTCCGCTCATCCCCAGCATACATGACTGATTCAACCACCATGCAGATGACATCGGAGCTAAATTAGGAGTACCATTTTCATTTAACGTACTAATCAGGACAACTGGGGTTCCAAAATAAAATATTTTAGGATCAATTGTTTTATGCATGACTTCACGTCCTCCATCTATTTTTGATGCAAAGTAAGTATATTATTTTCAGGAGGACGATTACTTTCAAATTCTTGCTGTTATATTTTCATGATTTTGTTTTATATTTTTTTCTAAACATTACAGGAGTATATCCTGTTTCTCTTTTAAAAAATGTACTAAAGTAGGAGGGATTCGAAAATCCTACTTCCATTCCAATAACAGTGATGCTTTTATCTGTGTTTATTAAAAAGGATGTGGCGTTCTCTAGGCGGACCTTGTTAATGTAATTAAGCGGGCTCATCTTCTTTGAAAGCGTAAATATTCTCTGCAGGTGGAATGGACTTATATTACTTATGGAAGCTAGCTTTTCTAATGTTATGGACTCATGGTAATGATGGTCTATCCATTCAACGAGCTCATTTAAGATTTCTTCATTTGGATGTATCAATAAGTCGGGCCTACATCTTTTACATGGGCGGAATTGGTGGTGAACAGCATCATCTTGGTTATGAAATATTACTACATTTTTCATTCTTGGTTCTTTCGATTTACAGGAAGGACGGCAATAAATGTTAGTTGTCATAACCCCATAGAAAAAAAGTCCATCATATGATTCGTCATTTGTAATAATGGCATTCCAGTATTCACTCGGGATATTTTGGTCGAAAATTAACATCTTATTTCTCACCCCATTGCCTTTTCAGGTTTAATTAATATCTCTAAGAAGAAAGATAATTTAATTACTAATGTAAGTTCAACTAAAATGCAAATTGATTTTCCCTAATGTAGATGGAGACACGGAAAATTTCCCATTAAATTGATCTTAGGGATAGTTATTTTGTTAGAGCTTAATTTATAGGAAATTCTTGAAATACAATGTTCATGCATCTACAAGCCTTGCCGTAACAACTTAAAACAGCCACCTTAAGGAGGAATTTTAAGCTGAAATAGTTACAACTAGGAAGATCTTTTTCATTAATTGAGTCGGAGATAATGGCTATGTATTCCAAGCAGCTATCCTCACCTAAAGCAGAAATCGAAATAGGTATGCATGCAAAGAGGGTGGGTCAAAGGAAAGCTCGAGGATTTGTGCAAAGGCTCTATCTGGAAAGATAGTGTTTCCGAAATGATGCTTGCCATAAATCTTTATTTAATTAAGTTATGTACTTTAAATAAACAATAGCAATCTCAATTGGATAAATTATGGTGAGTTATATCATAAGCAAGTGAGGTTTTACTATTTTCAACTCTCCAACTCCATTACTACATGAGTCGTTTGGATTATTTTTAATACTTAAGAACAATAAATTTTCAATGTGATTGACTTAATTAAAAAGCGTGTGTAAAGTGAATATTAATAGGAAGACCACTAGGGGAGCCATTACTGGCTGAGACAGAGTTGCTCTGGACCCTTTGAACCTGATCTAGTTCATACTAGCGTAGGGAAGTGGAGTCGATGTGCGAGTATATACTAATATTCGGCCGCTCCATTTTTGGAGTGGCTTTTTTCATTTGTAGCATTAATTGCTCCATTTAAAGTCTTCCCGCAATTACCAAAGAGGAGGAAAATTTTATGGGTTTTTCAGCGGAATTGAGGAAAGAAGCAAATCCTATCTTTGATGCTATCTTTGAGCATCCTTTTGTACGAGGAATTGCCAGCGGTAATCTAAGAAAGGAACAGCTAATTCATTATGTCAAACAGGATTTTGAGTATTTAAATTCCTTTATCAGAATCTATGGTATGGCCGTTGCAAAATGTGAGAATCGTGAAGATATGGAGATGTTTAATCAGCAGATATCATTTATTTTAAACAGTGAGACCCATCCACATAATAATTTTTGTCAGGTAGCGGGTGTTCGATACGAGGAGCTGCAAGGATTTCCACTATCACCATCTGCCCTCCATTACATACGTCATATGTTGACCGTTGCTCATGAGGGAACATTAGGGGAAGTTCTGGCAGTTTTATTGCCATGTCCATGGACATATTGGGAAATTGGAAAGAGACTATTAAATGAGGTTAAACCGGATCACTCTCATCCATTTTATGAATGGATTCATTTTTATGGTAATCGGACAGATTCGATTACAACCAAATTTTGTACCCGCATAAATGAATGGGCAAAAGAAGCAACGGAAAAGGAAAAAGCAAGGATGAAAGAACATTTTTTAATTAGTTGTCAACTTGAGTATATGTTTTGGGATATGGCCTATAAACTTGAGGAATGGCCAATAAAAATGGAGATGGTGAAAAGATGATCTGGAAGACGAAGGAGGTAGTACTAACAGTCATTCTTTCCGTTGCTTGCGGAGTTATTTATTTAGGATGGTCCACACTTTGGATACCGATTTCTGCATTAGTGGGACCCGTAGGTGCAGGTTTTATGTTTGGAATTTGGGTGATTGCTAGTCCAATAGTAGCGTATATTATTCGTAAACCAGGTGCTGCTTTTATTGCTGAGGTTATGGCAGCTGCTGTTGAATTATTAACGGGAAGTCATTTTGGTCTTTCGGCCTTGCTAGTAGGAGTCTTTCAAGGTATTGGATCCGAAATTGCCTTTGCCATATTTAGATACAAGCGCTTCAACCTTATTACGTTAATGCTTTCTGGCGCCTTAGCCGCGGTTATGGGAATGATCTACAACATATTAGCTAATGGTTATGGATTTTACACTACAGGAGTATTTTTTACGACATTAGGAATTCATATTATAAGTGGAATCATTCTGGGTGGTTGGTTAGCGAAGGTAATAGTGGATGGACTGGCTAAAACAGGAGTTTTAGGACAGTATGAATTGATGAAGGAAAAACGAAAAAGGGATGACATACATGGAAATATTTCTCGGATGTAGAGATCTTTCTATTCGATTCTATAATCGTTCTGAAAAGGTACTAAATAATATTACTTTGTCGATAGAAAAAGGAGAGAAAGTATTAATACTAGGACCAAGCGGGAGTGGGAAATCTACATTAATTTCCGCTCTTGCAGGGATCATTCCTGAGCATGTTGAGGCAGAAGTAAGTGGTGAAGTATTTCTTAGGAGTCAGACAGGTGTTATGTTTCAAGAGCCGGATTCTCAATTTTGTATGCTTCGGGTTGATGAAGAAATCGCTTTTAGTCTAGAAAATCAATCGATACCCCGAAATGAAATGGAACCAATCATCTTAGAGTTAATGGACAAAGTGGGCTTAAAGGTTGATAGGAGAACACCCATTGAAACTCTCTCTGGTGGAATGAGACAAAGATTGGCATTGGCCAGTTTATTAGCATTAGAACCCGAAGTATTGTTTTTTGATGAACCAACAGCCCAACTTGACCCGGCCGGCAGGATAGAGATATTTGATTTATTGAAACAAATATCACAATTGACGAACCAAACGATGGTATTTGTTGAACATGTTCTAGATGGCTGCATCGAATGGATGGATCGAGTCATTTTGTTAAATGAGAGCGGAAGCATTATTGCGGATGGAAAGCCAGAAGAAATTTTGCTTAATTATAAACATGAAATGATAGAAGCAGGAATTTGGCGCCCTAAACTCTTCCCATACAAATGGACGGATATTGTGGAGAATGCTTCACATCCTATTTCTATTAAACTGTCAAAAATGCTAAAACGTAATCCTCAAGTAAGAATGAATAAGGATACTTTGATTAGAACAGAAAATGTAGAAATTGGTTATAGAAAGAAGACAATAGTGAAGGACATTAATATAGACATCCATAAAGGTGATTGGGTTTCCATTGTTGGAGCAAATGGAAGTGGAAAAAGCACTTTCTTAAAAAGTCTGATACGTTTAGAGCCAATAAAAAATGGGAAGATCTATTTTGAAAATACGAAACTTAAAAAATGGCCGGAAAGGGAATTATACGAAAAAGTAGGTTTTGTTTTTCAAAATCCAGAGCTTCAATTTATAACAGATACAGTATTTGAGGAAATTGCCTTTGGTGGCCGACAAAGATATTGGAAAGAAGAGCAGATTTATGCCAAAACAATTCAACTGTTACAGGAGTTTGGACTGGAGTCATATCACAATTCTCACCCTTTTACCCTAAGTTTAGGACAAAAACGGAGGTTAAGTGTTGCAACCATGTTATTGTTTGATCAGCCTTTATTATTACTTGATGAACCAACATTCGGTCAAGATGAAAAAACAGCTAATGAATTGATTAAGCGATTAAAGGATAGACAGGAACAAGGAACAACCATTGTAATGGTAACTCACGATATGGATTTAGTTGATACTTATTCTGATCATGTCATTCTCTTTAACAACGGAAGAGTTTCCTATCAAGGGACACCCTATGGATTATTTTCTAATCAAGATATTTTAAGTGAGGCAGAGATCATTCCCCCACTTCACTACCAGTTAATGCATGCAAGAGGGGAGCGGGCTTTGGTATGAAATCAAATCATTCTTTTCTCGCTTTCTTAAACCCTTCTGTTAAATTACTCTCTCATTTGTTAGTTATGTTTCTGTTGATGACCATACCAAATCCAAAAGTAACGTTTTGGATTTGGATACTTGGGGTATTCATTGGGATATTTTTAGGAGGATGGAGAATCAGGTACCTTTTAAAAAGGCTGCTTCCATACTTGGGATTTTTTATTCTTGTATTTTGGATGATGGCGGCTTTTGGGGAAGGGAAAGAAACAATTTGGAAATGGGCATGGTTCCATATTACCGTGGAAAGTATGAATCATGGCTTAACGATTTCTTTAAGAATGTTAGGGTTTGTAACGTATGGAATGTTATTTACTTCAACAACAGACTTAACATTACTTATTATGAGTTTAATACATCAATGCAAACTATCGCCTAAATGGGCTTATGGGCTGTTAGCAGGGTTTCGATTTATCCCGCTATTCCAATCTGAATTTAACCAAATGAAAACGGCTCATAAAGTGAGAGGATACAAGCAAAAAAATAGTTGGAAATCTTTTATGAGGTACGCGTTACCACTATTTACGCAAGGAATTAGAAAATCAGAACGAATTGCCATTGCAATGGAAGTACGTGGTTTTACGGGTACAAGGGATAGAACATATTATCAAACCACTGAAGTAATGACAAAAGACGTGGCCTATTTGCTTTCCTTGTTAATTGGTGTTATTGGGATAATCATTTTTATTAATTGAAGTTTAAGATTCGAGACTTTCTAATAGGGTTCCTAATTTCTTTTAAAAACCTATTTGTTATTCTTTCAATATTAAAGTTGCTCATTTCGGGTTAAACCTAAACGCAGAAAATAAAGAGGTATTTCTTTTGACATAAAAAATATCAAGTGTATACTATTAATTTATCCTTTGATTCAATCAATTGTTAGAGTTGAGAACGGAATACGTCATTTAAAAGACTATGCATAACTAAAAAATAACAGTGCCTTAACCTTACCAAATGGAGGAGTAAATATGACCAAGATGCAAAAACAAATTAAGCTTGCAAAACGTCCAATTGGGATGCCAGAGATGGAGGATTTTGCTTTTATCGATGCACCAATTGGAACACCATCAAATGGTGAAGTGCTGATTCGTACCATATATATTTCAGTTGATCCGTATTTACGTGGAAGGATGCAGGATGCAAAATCATATATTCCTCCCTTTCAATTAAACGAGGTCATTACAAGTGGAGTGATTGGCCAAGTAGTAGAATCAAAATCGGAACAATTTGCTACAGGAGATGTGATAATAGGTAATCTTGGCTGGCAGGAATACTCAGTTGCAAATGAGAAGGAGATTCGGAGAATTAATCCGAAGCAAGCCCCTGTAACAGCGAATTTAAGTATTATTGGATTGACAGGATTAACAGCGTATTTTGGCCTGCTTGATATTGGTCAACCAAAAGCAGGAGAAACCGTAGTTGTATCTGGAGCTGCTGGTGCGGTGGGATCGACCGTTGGACAAATTGCGAAAATCAAAGGCACTCGTGTGGTTGGAATTGCCGGGTCGGAGGAAAAATGTCGCTACCTCTTAAATGAACTTGGATTTGATGCAGCCATCAATTATAAAAAGGAAGATGTTCCAAGTGCATTAGAAAAAGCATGTCCTAACGGAATTGATATTTACTTTGATAATGTTGGGGGATCCATTTCTGATGCTGTATTCCCACTCCTTAATAAGTATGCTCGTATTCCAATTTGCGGGGCAATTTCTTCATATAATAATGTAAATATTGATATGGGTCCTCGTGTTCAAACTTATCTCATAAAAACTAGTGCGCTTATGAAAGGTTTCACACTCGGAGATTACTCTAATCGATTTAAAGAAGGTGGCGCAGCACTAGCTGCATGGTTAAACGAGGGAAAACTTAAATATGAAGAAACCATTACAGAAGGATTCGACCATATTATTGATGCCTTCCTTGACTTATTTAAAGGAGCAAATCTTGGAAAGTCACTTGTCAAAGTAGCAGATATTATGTAAAGGTGCACGTCTCTACAACAGTGAGTGCAAAAACCCTGATCTTTTAGAAATAGATACATAAAAATGACGTGTCTTTTTGACACGTCATTTTTATGTAGGAGAACCCTTATACGCTTTTGTGTAGGATTGGCAAACCATTCTGCAATGTTATCCGCAATTACTTGGTCTTGGGCACCTTGAAGTAACAATTGAACAACATGCATCTGGTAATGGTTTTGTCATGGAATTTATTCATTCGTTTACTTCTTTTCATATTGTTTTATTCGTTTTCCAATAAGTCTCTCATATTTTTATTTCCCATTTACAATTTTTGTGTCCCATAAGGGTTTCAAACAATTGTTCAGGGCAATATGAAGATAAGTTACAACCTTGACCTGTAATGGAAGCGTTTAAAAAAACTCTACCTCCGCTGCCACTGAAAAGTTATTTTTTACCAAGCAATTTCTTCTGATTCTGGAAAACTGTTAAACTGTACTTTTCTTCTTAGAGGTAATAATCTTCTGCATTTTAGGCCTTTTCAATTCCCACTTACTATTTAGAAATTTGGTATTCCAATCGGAAAATTATCCTAGAATTCAATATAATTTTAACCCTTTTATTTACGAAAGCCGGATGAGTATTTGTCTTCTTGAAAAATACAATTGAACTTTTTTACAGAATAATATTATAATTGAATAATAATTCAGATGAATAGATAGGCACAACAAGGGGGAAACAAAGTGGAAAAGGAAGAATTAAAAAGAGGTTTAAAATCGAGACATATTCAGATGATTGCGTTGGGTGGTACCATTGGTGTTGGTTTATTTATGGGTTCAGCAAGTACCATTCAATGGACGGGGCCATCTGTACTGCTTGCCTATATGCTGGCAGGGATTTTTATCTTTTTTATTATGAGGGCAATGGGAGAAATGTTATATGTGGAGCCGAGCACAGGTTCCTTCGCAACATTTGGTTATAAGTATATCCATCCGCTGGCAGGGTACTTAACGGCATGGAGCAATTGGTTTCAATGGGTAATTGTCGGTATGTCGGAAATTATTGCGGTTGGGACATACATGCAGTATTGGTTTCCTCATCTGCCGGCTTGGATTCCGGGATTAATTGCTTTTGTAATCCTTGGGGCAGCCAATCTAATTTCGGTTAAATCATTTGGTGAGTTTGAATTTTGGTTTTCTTTAATAAAAATCGTCACTATTTTAGTTATGATTGTTGCGGGGGTTGGACTCATATTCTTCGGATTTGGCAATGGAGGAACCCCAACTGGGCTGGCAAACCTTTGGAAACATGGCGGCTTCTTTACAGGCGGCTGGTCAGGATTTCTCTTTGCCTTGTCACTTGTTATGGGGGCATATCAGGGTGTTGAATTAATTGGGATTACAGCTGGAGAGGCAAAAGATCCACAAAAAACGTTAACAAAAGCGACCCAAAGCATTATTTGGCGGATTTTAATTTTTTATATCGGGGCCATCTTTGTGATTGTGACAGTATACCCATGGAACCAGTTGAATTCAATTGGCAGTCCTTTCGTTGCTACATTTGCAAAGTTTGGAATTACTGCGGCTGCAGGTATTATTAACTTTGTTGTCATCACTTCGGCAATGTCTGGATGTAACAGTGGGATTTATAGTGCAGGCAGGATGCTTTACACATTGGGCGTTAATGGACAAGCACCAAAAATCTTTACAAAACTATCTTCAAATGGAGTGCCCCTTTTAAGTACGATTGGTGTACTGATTGGTTTAGCAGTGGGCATTATTTTAAGTTATATTGCACCTAAAAATTTATTCGTCTACGTATATAGTGCCAGTGTACTTCCAGGGATGATTCCGTGGTTTGTTATTCTGATTAGCCAGATTCAATTCAGAAAAGCAAAAGGTGATAAAATGGCAAATCATCCATTTAAAATGCCTTTTACCCCAATATCTAACTATCTGACCATCGCTTTTCTGGTTCTAGTATTAATAGCCATGTTGTTTAATAAAGATACCCGTGTATCGCTTATTGTGGGGATTGTTTTTCTGGCACTGGTTTCCATCAGTTATTACACCTTTGGCATTGGAAAGCGTGTAGGAAGGAACAATTAAAACCAAACAGGTTTTCTTAAAACATCAATATTCTTATTCGTATCATAAGTGATGATGAAAAAAATATATGTAAAAATGGTAAATGATTATTTATATCTGAAAAATTTCCTTGTGGCAGTTTAGCCTCAACTGTACTAAATAATGTATTTAAGGTCAGAGTAAATAGCAATATAGGCAAAATGGAAAGAGGCTATTTTGCTGTGATATTGGAATGTAATTAGTTGTTCCATATAAAGCATTCAATTTAACAGAACATTGTTTAATTAAATTATTTTATATACAAAAGAACCCCTTCCAATTTAAAGCGGAAAGGGGTTCTTTAGGATTGGCGTTTATATTATATGGCTGTTAATCCGCCATCAACGATGAATTCGGATCCTGTTGAATAGCTTGACTCATCAGAGGCTAAGTAAACTACTAAGCTTGAAACTTCTTCTGGTTGTGCAACACGTTTTAGAGGAATATGTTTAGAGAATTCTTCCACTGCTGCTTTTGTATCTTCTTGAACCACCATTGGTGTTGCAATCACACCAGGGTGCACGGAATTTACACGAATTCCGTAATGAGCACACTCCATAGCGGCTGCTTTTGTCATACCACGTACCGCAAATTTTGTATCGGTATAACCGATTGCCCCCGCAACCATTCCATTCATTGATGATATATTGACGATGGAGCCACTGCCAGCTTTTTGCATGACTGGAATAACTGCTTTCATTCCTAAAAAGACAGAAACTTGGTTGATATCTACGATTCGGCGGTATTCCTCTTCCGTTACTTCTAACATTGATTTCGCCATTGTAATACCTGCATTATTAACTAAGACATTTACCGGGCCAAATGTTTTTTCTGTTTCAGCCACCACATTTGCCCAATCATCGGCACTAGTAACGTTGTGTTTAACAAATAAAGCGTTTTTGCCGAGTTCTGCCGCAAGGTTTTTTCCCTTTTCTTCATTTAAATCCGTTAAAACGACTTTAGCGCCTTCTTCGATAAACTTACGTGCATGTGATGCCCCCATACCTTGAGCAGCACCTGTAATAATAGCGATTTTCCCCTCTAAACGGGTCATGACCTTATCCCTCCAATGAATCAATAATAGTGAACAAAAAAATAAACTACATTTGTAAATTAACAGAAATTATGAATGTTGTCCAATTAAAAAAATTAATGTCATAATATATGTAAAAATAAACCTATTAAAAAGTATTGGGGGATAACAATAACCTATGGGGAATAATGATCGCCGCTATGCTCGTACGCAAAATAAGTTAAAAAAAGCATTATTGGAATTATTAAAGGAAAAGGAGCTAAACAGTCTCTCCATTACAGAGGTAACGCAATACGCCCAATGCAATCGGGTAACATTTTATTCGCATTATAAGGACTTACAAAGTTTATTAGCAGCGATATTTGATGATTATTTAAAAGAACTAATTGCGCACTTTCGTGAAAGCTATCGAAATTTAGAGCGCTTTTCATCTGATGATGATACCCGACATCTTCCTATTTTTGAATTTATTTATCAAAATCAATTCGTTTTTTCGCTCATTTTAAAAGGCGAAGTGCTACCAGGATCGCAGAATCAATTTTGTGAAAGCCTAGTTCAAGTATCTAAAACTGAACTAACACTAGATGAGAAAACGGAGGTTGAGATTCCTGCACTAAACTATTTCTTAACATATGGAAGCCTTGGTTTTTTTATATATTGGATACAGCAAGATTTTAAAGATTCACCTCAAGTGATGGCGAAAAAATTAGCGTATTTACAAAGCAAGATGTTTAAAGAGGCCATTGTTCTCGATGAATGACATAAGTGCTTGAAGCACCCATAAAGGACATGCTGAAGGATTGATATGACAGTGGAAACCGTGTGGTGGTTTTGGAACTAACCATTATTTAGTGGCCGCACCTATATGCTTCGCCAATCTTGGCGGAAGAATTTAATGGATGCCTCCTGTACTCACCGCCAAGTTAATTCTCTTCTCGATGAGGGTGAAGTCTAGGCTTAGAAACGGAGAGCAGCTGGTATTCCGGTGGAAATGAAGTGTTATGATGGAATGGTTAGGTTTTTATTTTGCAAACAGGTACTTATGAATATGGAAAAAAGCAGTGCTTCATGCTGTAAGAGTACTTCGCCAGGTACTAGGTTAGGTATAACCACGATGTAAATGGAAACGAAAGTCGAATGACAGAAAAAGGATGGCCAAAATTGTATTATTCCAATTTTGGCCTGTTATTTTGTCATGAGCCCTTATGGATACAACTATCACTTATCTTAAAAATAAAAGGATCACTCAATGGATTGGCTGAAAAATGCCTTCATTCTTAAAAGAACCCTTTTTTCACCCATTACTTTCATAATATCAAACAAATCAGGTGTATTGGTTCTATTAGTGAGAGCGACCCTAATGACCATCGCTACATCCCCAACATGTCCTTTGTATTTATTTGGATTAGCTTTATATTGCTTCATATCCTTGGCAAATCCAAGTTCTCCGGCAAGTTCTTTAATTCCGTGGAACCAAGCATCTTTTTCATTATGAAACCTATATGTTCTGCTGAATCCTAGTATAATTTCTTTCGCAACATCAAGACTTACATTAGTAGGTAACTTATAACCGCTTAATATATCCATTTCAAACAATTCGTCATAAAAGAAAGCAATCATTGGCAACACATCTGACCATTTTGAATAATCTTTTCTTGGTTTCCTATTTGTCCGACCAATATTTAAAATATTTATAGTGTAGTCTTTATTCTTATCCATTAAAGTATAAAGCGCAGAATCATATTCCTTGGACCAATTGTATAAATGGTCAAATACTTCTTTAGCTGTGAGCCTAGCGATAACATCCTTGCTAGTGTCATCCAGTTTCTTCATGTCTAATAATGCACCACTGGCATTCATTTTATCAGTATGGATATAAAAATCTCTAAATGATTTATCAGGGTTTGTCATCCTCCATTCTTCAAAGTCAGAATTGATGAGATTCATGAAGTATTCACTTATGGCCATTCCGGGGTAGCCTTGTTCTTTATAATACTCAGCGGTACCATCTAGATCTTTTCGTTTACTAAATTTTCGTTTAGTAGCTCCGACTTGCTTCATTATTGGGGCAATATGTCCGTATTTTGGTATTGGAAAACCTAGGATTTCAAATAACTGAATATGGATAGGCACGGATGAAAGCCATTCATCACCCCTAATGACATGGGTTGTACCCATTAGATAATCATCTATGGCATGAGCAAAGTGATAGGTTGGTAAACCATCCGTTTTCATAATAACAATGTCTTGTTCATTTTCCGGTAAATCAATCGGGCCTTTCACTAAATCACAATAGGTTATTCTCCTATCTGATGACCCCGGGGATTTAAGTCTAATAACAAAAGGTTTACCATTTGAAATTTCTTCCTTAGCTTCTTGATAAGAAATATCTCGATGTTTAGCCCATCTGCCATAATAACCTGTTGTTACTTTTAGGTTTTGCTGATTTATTCTTATCTTTTGTAAATCGTCAGTATCACAGAAGCAAGGGTATGCTAATCCATTCTGGACTAAATGTTTCATAAAAACTTTATAGATTTGTATTCGTGAGCTTTGTTTATAGGGTCCGTAAGCCCCCTTATTAATACCTGAAAGCTGAGGTCCTTCATCGCAATGAATCCCGAAAAATAACAATGACTGGATGATGTTTAGGATGCTGCCTTTAACTTCACGTTTTTTATCTGTATCTTCAATACGCAGAAAAAAGACTCCATCACTTTGATGGGCTAATCTTTCGGATATTAAGGTAGCGTAAAGACCACCAATATTCAATGCACCAGTTGGACTTGGCGCAAAGCGTGTTACCAAAGCAGATGAAGGCAACTTCCTCGACGGATATAGTGAATAAATATCTGCCGGTAACTGCTGGACATCCGGAAATAACAGTTCTGCCATGTCGTTTGACATAATAATATCCCCCTATACGTTTAAAATAAAAAAAGCCTTTCATCCTATTAAAGGACGAAAGGCTTGCTTCCGCGTTACCACCTAAATTGGTTAAAAACCCGCTTACTATACAGCAATTTACTATCAAGCTGCACATTTCCTTAACGGGAAATTACCGGTAGACCTACTCCCATTTTTCAGTCAACTGCTCCGAGGCTTCTTTCATTAAGCCCGAATACCCAATTTCACCAATATGGGCTCTCTAAGATTCGAGTGATTAATTACTCTTCCTCTTCATTGCATTATTCAATATATGAATATAATTAGTGATACGATAATGCATTATGGTCAAATTGTCAACAATCGAATTCGAAATTTAAAGACGATACTCTGTTAACTACTAACCACTTATTGAAGTTTCAACTAAAAGAAGTGAAGACAATAAGGTAAAACAAAAGATTGCAGTAGTTGCTATAAGGAAATAGATATTAACATTGTAAAACGCAAAGGTTTTAGCGAAATAGGATATTCAGGAAAAGCAGAGTGAACCCTCCGAAATTTCCCCCGTATTATTCATTGGGTTAAATTTCTTGTGTTTATCCTATAAATTTATAAAATACTAAAAGCGGAGATTTTAGTACTAATACTTTAGATGAATGTCGGCTTGAAAAGGTTATCACAAAACCAATCTATTTCAGTAGATTGTGTTAGGAGGTTATGTAGAATCTTTAACATTTATCTTTGCAATTTAAATCATAATATAAGGAGACTTTTCTATGAAGGATTTATTTACCCCTTTTCAATTGAAAGGATTAGAGTTAAAAAACCGCGTGGTTATGCCTCCAATGTGTCAATACTCCGTTACCAATAAAGATGGTATCGCAACAGATTGGCATTATGTCCACTATGTTAGCCGTGCCATTGGAGGGGCAGGATTGATTATTATTGAAATGACTGATGTGGATCCGGATGGGAGGATCACTGATTATGATTTAGGATTATGGTCGGACGACCATGTACCGGCGATTGCAAGAATTGTGGAAGCCTGCCATCAACATGGTGCAAAAGTGGCGATTCAAATTGCCCATGCGGGACGTAAAGCGGAGGATGCTGAAGTTCCTGTTGCTCCATCCCCGATACCATTTGATGAGAATTCAAAAACTCCAAAAGAACTTACAATCGATGAAATCAAACAAATGGTACATAAGTTCAAATCTGCGGTTGAACGTGCAGTAAAGGCGGGCGTTGATGCCATTGAACTTCATGGGGCTCACGGTTACTTAATCCATCAATTTCAATCGTCTTTCACCAATAAAAGGACGGATGAATATGGGCAAGACTTAACAAGGTTTGGCAAAGAGATCATTCAAGCAGCGAAAAGTGTAATGCCAAGTAAAATGCCATTAATAATGCGTATTTCGGCCATTGAATATGTGGAAGGCGGATACGGATTAAAGGAAAGTGTTGAGTTTTCGAAAATTTATAAAGAAGCCGGTGTAGATATGTTTCATGTTAGTGCAGGTGGAGAAGGACAAATAGCAGCCCATGGACGACCTGGGACACATGCGGCATATCAAGTACCATTTGCTAGAGAGATTAAAGAAAAACTGAATACACCAGTTATTGCAGTTGGAAGACTAGACGAACCATCTTTAGCAAATGCTGTAATTGGCAATGAGGAGGCAGACCTAGTAGCAGTAGGAAGAGGAATGTTAAGAAATCCATACTGGACATTGGAAGCTGCAGCTAAATTAAACAAGGAAACTGTTGTTCCTAAACAATATTCACCGTCTTTTCCAACGAAATAAAGGGGCAATGAGATTTGTGGTTACTTTTTATAAAAATTATATGTATACCGTCATAAGGAGGTTTTATTATGTCAAAAAAAGTGTTGATGGTTGTAACAAACCATACTACGATTACTGATGATTATAAAACAGGTCTCTGGTTGGAAGAATTCGCGGTCCCTTATCTAGTCTTTCAAGAAAAAGGATATGATGTGAAGGTTACAAGTATAAGCGGTGGAGAAGTGGCGCTCGATCCGAATAGTATTGAGGAAAAACCAAATTGGAAAGAAGCAGAAGCCGAACTGAAAAGTACGGAGAAATTAACCAAAGAACATGGAAAAGGCTATGACGCCATTTTTCTGCCCGGCGGTCATGGAACTATGTTCGATTTTCCGGATAGTGAAGCACTACAATATGTGTTACAACAATTTGCTGAAGAGGAAAAAGTAATTGCAGCTGTTTGTCACGGTCCTGCAGGTTTAATAAATGCCACCTATGAGGATGGAACACCAATTGTAAAAGGGAAAAAGGTTACTGGCTTTACCGATGAAGAAGAAAGAGAAATGAAATTAGATATGCATATGCCTTTTCTATTGGAATCCAAATTACGAGAAAAAGGCGCAAATTTCATTGCTTCTCAAAAGTGGACAGACCATTCTATAAGAGACGGCAAATTAGTAACAGGCCAAAATCCTCAGTCCAGTGAAAGTACCGCAAAGAAACTAATTGAGGCTTTAGAATCATAACAAATGTGCCTAATATAAGGTCACTAAAAGGTGACCTTATATTTGTTCACAATTGCTTTGCTCAAAGGAAGGAAAGTAAAGGTCCGATATGTACTCAAATTTGTATATGAAAAATGGGTCTGTATATTGGACTAATGAAAGCTGCACTAGTTTTTTTCAATAAAGCTTAGAATGTCACGAAGGGATTGATTGTGTTTTTCTGTAGTTATCTGCTTAAATAAATCCCCTTTTTCATCTATTCTTCTCCTGATATTTAAAATAGTAAATTCTGTAGGTTCAATACCATTCTCTAATTCAGACCAGGTCAGCGGGGTCGCAACGGTTGCACATGATTTTGCTCTTGGAGAATATACGACGGGCACGGTTCTCCCTTTCCATAACTGTAAGTAATCAAAATAAAGTTTGTTTCCTCTTTTAGAAACAACTCTTTCGAGGGTAATCTGCTTTGGCATTTGTTCCTGAAAATACTTCGCGATAAAGTTAGTTATTTTTCTTGTTTGTTCGAATGTATATTTCGGTTCAATTGGCACAAAAACTTGAATTCCAGATGCACCAGATGTTCTTGGTACAGATAGCAGACCCAGGGATTGAAGAACATCCTTCAGTTTCAAAGACACTTCAATTACCATATGAAAACTATTATCATCTGGAGGATCTAAATCAAATACCATTTCCATGGGGAAATCTGGATTATTATAGCAATCAAACGGAACATGAAATTCAATAGCACCGTAGTTTGCTGCCCAAACTAATGTCGCAGTATCATTTAATAACATTCGCTCCTTGTTTTTGTAGAAAATCTGGCTTATCCATTCTGGTGCAGAATCAGGAACAGATCTTTTTTCAATTTTCTTGTTAGCTATTCCATTTGGATAAAGCCAAATCATTAATAGTCTATCTTTTGCATGCTTAATCAGATATTGCGACATATTTATTAAATAGTGAATATAGTCCATTTTTGTTATCCTTTGCGTCTCCCAAATGATTTTGTCTGGTGAAGTAATTTCAATCCTTTTACCTTCCACAACAACTTCCTCCACCTAAAAGCCCCCCGTTTTTTCTCTATATTTTCAATCGATATTGCTAAAACTATGTATTACCTACAGGTTCTTTTCTTAAACTGTATTGTTTTTGGTGACAAATAACCATATATCCGTTCTTACTTTGGTTAAAAATCCATCATCATCTTAAGAAAAGATACTCCGAAACCAAGGGATGGGAACAATGTGAAAACAACAATCTGTGAAAGCAGTCAATCTAAAAATTGGAGTGATTAATCTGGAGCCTATTTTACCGATGGAGCCGGTTTCTAGTACAACCATTCCAACTGGAGAGGAATGGATCGTACAAGTGAAATGGGATGGTGTCCGTGTCCTTACCTATGCAGATAATGACCAGGTGCGACTATATAATCGCAAAAAGAATGAACGAACAATGCATTATCCTGAGATTACCAAAATTAGTGAGTTTTGCAGCAGTCGTTCCGTGATTTTAGATGGTGAGGTAATTTCTTTAGGGGAAAATGGTAAACCATCTTTTCAACGGGTAATGAGGCGAGATGGATTAAGAAAATTTGATCGCATAAAGATAGTGTCCGAATCTGTACCGATTATTTATATGATTTTTGATGTTATTTACTGGAACGGCAAGTGGATATATGACAAATCGTTCCGTGAAAGGAATGAAATACTATCTCATATCATCACTCCCAATAAGCAAATACAACTGGTTCCTTCCATTAGCCAAACCCGTAGCTTATTTGATGCAGTTAAAGAACAAGCATTGGAAGGCATTGTGCTAAAAAAAATCGGTTCCCCTTATGTAATTGGTAAGAAAAGAGGAGATTGGCTCAAGGTGAAAAACTTCCAGGATATTATCGCGGTGATTGGGGGCTTTACACTAAGACATGATACTGTTAATTCCATTTTGCTTGGGCTATATGATTCCAATGGAAAACTGCATTATGTGGGACACACTGGGACGGGAAAGATGACAGGAAGCGACTGGAAAGAGCTCACGAAAGATTTAAAAGAAATCACTATGGAAAATGTTCCTTTTTATAAGAAACCGCAGCGCCATGCAGATGCCACCTGGGTACGTCCAGAAAAGACAGTAAAAGTAAAATTTGCCGAGTGGACAGAAGGTCGTGCGCTGAGGCAGCCAAGTATTGAGGGATTCATTGATGTTTCACCAGAAGAATGTTTGTTTGAATGAATCTATAAAGGAATTATCAGGTAAAAGAATATCTCATAGTAAAAAGAAGAAAATAAAACGGAAAGGAGAGGAAAACAGGTGAAGAACCAACGTATTCCCGAACATAAACTTAATACTACTACTACCGTAGGACAGGTCATTGAGGATATGCCAGCGAAAGAATCCTCGAAGCCAAGTCCATCTGGGTCGATGGAAACAAAGGATACTCCTGCGAACGAGGAGAAATAGCCAAATCTTTGTGAAATACAGTGACTTACACTAATTTTTCGGAATTTTGATCCTATAAAAGAAAATATAGCCCAGTTGAAAAATCTGGGCTATATCTTGGTCTAGCTTTTAACTTTAGCATTATAGGTAACCATTACATTTAGTTGTAAAATCTTTATTCGTTTTTTTTATACATTAATTTTTCTATTGCTTTTCGTCCATTTAAATTCTCCACGGTTTTACCCGCGCTTTTTAGATGGTAAGTAAAGCCGCCACTTATAGTGGATAGCTGACATACGTAAGGCTATGACTATTAGGACAATCATTGTCAATTGAAGAGGGTCGCTCCAACCGAGCCAAATACATATAGCACATAGAATGGTTAATATTGCATGAATTTCCTCTTTTAAAGCAAGAGGTTTTCGAGCCGCCATTATGTCACGAATCATTCCACCTCCTACGCCAGTAAACATCGATGCTAAGATCATGATACCTAAATCATCGGCAAAATATTCTTTGGCCGACATTGCTCCTTGCAGAGCAAAGGAGGCAAGCCCAATAGAATCAAAAAATAAACTCCGCTGCTTCCAATGATTAATCCATGTTAGAGGTAATAACACGATGAGACTCAGTGTTAATAAAACGGTTAAAATGGTTGCATGGTCCCACAAATCTGAAACTGGGAGACCAATAATCAAATTTCGAAAGAGTGCCCCACCAAAGGATGTGGTTAATCCCAATGCATATACCCCAACAAAAGAATATTCTACTTCAAGTGCAACAAAAGCTCCGCTTGCCGCATATGAAATAATTCCGATAAAATGTAAGACTAGCCAAGACATTACTTAAAAAAACCTCCAATATGTTTATTTCCAATTTCCCCAGCAAATAAAAAACTCCACCACAAGAAAACCTCTGAATAAGGTGTTTCTTATGATGGAGTAATGAATTAGCAATCCCTACTAATGAATCAATCCATTGGGTATAGTAAATAGAGCTCTAACAAAATACTTTATTAGAATCCCATTTTGAAAAATTTGTAAAAGCAATATTCATTATACTCCTCTCTAAAAAAAACACAAGAAAAAGTTGCAATCCTTTTATAAATTGTGCTGTATAGTATTTGGCTGTTAGGAGGCAAGAGTATGGGAAAAAAGGAAACTATGTTTAATGATATTGTACGAAAAATGCGAAAAGATATTTTTGGAAAGGGGCCAGAACGAGTTTTTACTCATTTTGTGGAGAATATGGCTGTTACAACTATGTACGGTATTTTAACTCCAACGGAAAAATTTATTGCACAATCCCAAGAGGGGAAAAAAGTAATTCATAGTGCTAGAACCGAAATGATTCGGGATGTATATAAAGAGAAGGTGCCAGAAGGAATGGAAGAGCTTGTGGGTTCCAAGTTAATTCATTTATTTTCGGATGCAAAGATTGAAGAGGATATGGCTGTTTCTGTCTTTATTTTTGAAAGGCCAATTGTGTAGACCATTATGTGGAAACAATTAATAGAGATTTTTAAGCTTTTTCTGGGATTGGATTACTGAATTAGTAGATTTCAGCTTGTTGAAAAAATACAATTATAATTGTCTTCAAATGGAAGGCAAAAGCTGTGAATGTTAAGATTCACAGCTATTTTCCTATTTATAAAATTTTTAAAGCATTGTGACGTTTGCTCTAAAAACTTTCTTCATCATAGCCTCTCTGTTTTATAAAGTCCTATATAGAAATCACTTTTTCTCTCTTAGTTCCAATTTCCGATATGCAAGCGCAAGCAGCATTGCTGGAATAGTACAAACAATCATTCCGATAAATGCATATCTTGGCTCGATCTCGTATAAATAGCCGCCGAAAACCGTAAACAGAGCGGTGCTCCAGCTAAGAGCCAGTGCTGAATAGATGCCCTGTGCCTTCGGAATCTGCGCAGGTGAAATGTTTTTAATTAGGTATTGCATAAAAGCGTAATGCCCCATAGCAAAGGAGCATGCGTGCAAAGTTTGCGCGAAAGAGAAAACAATTACATTAGGAAAGGCGAATACTAATATCCAACGTAGGGAAGAACCTGCTGCTGCTAACGCAAGCAGGGAGCCCACTGAAAATTTTTGAAACTTCCGATCTGCGATGAAGAAAAAGATAATCTCCGCGATCACAGCAATGTTAATAATCGCACCTATTAAATATTTTGGTGCATGGATTTCTTGTAAATAGAGATAACCATAATTGTAATACGAAGCATGTGCCGCTTGCAGTAAGATTACTATAACAAGTACCAAACCAAAGTATTTAATATGAAATAATTTGAATATACTACCCTTTTGTATATGTTCTTTAGTCGGCTTCAAAGATAGAATGGCAGGTGCTCGCATGAAGCCAAGACATACTAATACCACTGTACCAAGTAAAAACGCCCATAAAATCACTTTATCTCCAAGCATCCCTGTAAAGACAGATAAAATCATGCCTGCCAAGATGAAACCAATGGATCCCCACTGACGGCTTTTCCCATAATGTTTCAATTGGTTATTTTGTACAAGTATACCAGCAGCACTATCTAAAGCTGGCATCAGTGCAGGATAAAAAAAGTGAAATACTAATGTGATGATAAGTAGGCCGGTGAAGGAAGCGGTTGGAATATAAAATAAAATCGCGATAAGCGTACCAATTCCTGCACCATTTAATAAGGCTTTACTGCTGAATTTCCCCGATAGATTAGGAAATGCAAATAAGGTGGAAACGCCTCTTGCAACCAAGCCGAGACTCATGATCAAACTAGCTTGTGACACAGTCAATCCTTTTGTATGAATCATCCATCCCGTCCAATAGGGAAGAAATATACCCCCATGTCATGAAAAAACTAAAAAACCGCATACTCATCCAGCGATGTGTGTTCATTTCTATATCCCTCCATTGTTTGCATGTTATCATGGAGTTAAGAGAGAATAATATGAGATATCTCATATTTTTTGAGGTGGATGATGGAAATTTACACAGGTGAGAAAAAGCGACTATATATGGAAAAGTACTCTATTGCGTATTTGTTTTCTTTGCCCGTGGAAGAAATTATGGAAGTGCATGAGTATCAACGTGATGAATGGATTATTCAAGAAGGCACGAGACCTAATTTTCTATTTTATGTAATAGAGGGAAAAGCAAAAATATATGTCACACATCAGAATGGGAAGGTTTCTTTAATTAATTTTATCAACGCAAATGACTACATTGGGGAAATGGAATTATTAAATGAGGTTTACTATACAAAGGGAATTCAAGCCTCAACGAAGACGATTTGTTTTGCTTTACCAATTTCTAGCTGTCGTACGCAATTAATGGAAGATGCAAAATTTCTGCGCGAGTTAACCAAGTTTTTAAGCGTAAAGGCAACACTTATGGCAACAAGATATTCACAAAGTCTTGCCTTCCCACTGGAAAACCGGTTTGCAGATTTTATTTTGCAATTAGCTGATGATGGGATCTATAAAGAGAAACACGTCACGGTTTGCGATTATTTAGGCGTATCCTACCGTCACTTATTGCATGTACTAACCCAATTTTGTGAGAAAGGATACTTACAGAAGGAAGGACGGTATTATCAGATTAAACAGTACGATTCCTTATATGAACTTGCAGAAGTGTTGAAGAATAAGTAACTAAATAAACGTTTTTTATGGAGGGTAAACGGATGAAATTAATTTCAAATAAGTATAAGATTCTTATTTTATTAATAATAATATTTATTGCTGGTCTGTTCGACATTAAATATAAAGGGTTATTCTTTCGGACATTACCTAAATCCATTCAATCATTTTTGAGCTGATAATTGTTAATCTGTTTGATTAATATAAAAGTGTGAAAGCCAAAGAATAAGTATACTGGAGGATTATTAGTGGCAATCGTCCGACATTCAAAATTTAATCGGTATAAGAATTTAATATTTTCTTTAAAGGTTCTTAATGAAGAAACATTAAAGAGTAAAACCTTTCTGCTGGAGAAAGATGAAAAGAAGAAGATTGAGGTTTACTATGCACCTTTTGATTATATTAATGAAGAAGCAAGAATAGTTATTGTCGGTATTACACCTGGATGGTATCAAATGAAACAGGCATTCTCAGCGGTAAAGAGCGCTAATCATCAATGGTCCGATGAGGAAATTTTGCATGAAGTAAAGAAGCAAGCTAGCTTTTCTGGTCCGATGAGGAAAAATTTAATCACCATGCTGGATGAACTTCAATTACAGAATCATTTAGGTTTATCTTCTACAAGTGAGTTATTTGGTAAAGCGAATCACTTCGTTCATACGGTATCGATTCTTTCCTATCCTGTTTTTTATAAAGGAAAAAATTATAATGGTTCTACCCCAAATATGTTAAAGTCGGAATTACTGAAGAAATATATCCTGCAACAATTTACAAAGGAATTATTGGCTTTGGACAATCCACTTATCATTCCATTAGGTGTAAATGTTTCGAAGGTACTATTGTATCTTGCTGAAAATGGATATATAGATCATGAATTAATTTTAAGAGGATTCCCGCACCCATCTGGAGGAAATGGTCATCGCCATAAACAATTTGCAGAAAATAAAGAAGGAATGAAACAACAGCTAGAGCGTTATTTTGTAAAAAAAATGAATAAGCTATAAAAGGTTACTAACTATCTAGTTTAGTGTTCTGCCAAATAGAACCGTGCAATAATTAACATTTTTTAATAACAAAAAACTATCAATTAAGTTTTATTTTAGTAGTATAATGAAAGCGTTGTATATTGTTTATCCAAAGAGGAAATTCCTATATAATAAATCAATAGAAAGTGATTCTAACTATAGGGTACTTGAAGGTTAAATCAAATAGAAGTTTTATAGATTGGTACAATGTTGTACACTAGTACCAAGAATAAGAAAGTTCATGTAGAACTGACTTATGATGGATAAGTGTCTCTCTTAAATAGAGGATGCCTTAGAAAAAATGTCAAAAGGAGATAAGCAATGGCTTACAATAATTTAGTGGCTCGTGTTGAATTAAAAAATGTATCATTTGGTGAAGTCGCTTCTGTTATAGGAAAAGCAGGCGGAGATATTGTATCAATTGATGTTATTAGTTCTAGTACGGAATCTTCCGTGCGTGACATCACAATTGAAGTAAGTGATAAAGTAGAGGAACAGGTCCTTGAACATCTGAGAGTTATCCCAGGTGTTAAGATCATCAACGTATCAGATAGAACATTTCTTGCGCATTTAGGTGGGAAAATTTCAATTAAATCTAAGATACCTATTAAAAATCGCGATGATTTATCAAGGGTGTACACTCCAGGTGTTGCTCGTGTTTGTTCCGCTATTAATGAAGATCCAAAGAAGGCTTACTCTTTAACCATTAAAAGAAATACTGTCGCGGTTATTTCCGATGGGAGTGCGGTACTCGGTCTTGGAAACATAGGGCCACTTGCATCTGCGCCCGTTATGGAAGGGAAAGCGATGTTATTTAAGCAATTAGCAGATGTGGATGCTTTTCCAATCTGTTTAGATACACAAGATACCGAAGAAATTATCCAAACGATAAAAAATATAGCCCCTATTTTTGGCGGGATAAATTTAGAGGATATCAGTTCCCCTCGATGTTTTGAAATTGAAAAGCGGTTAACGGAAGAGTTAGATATTCCGGTTTTCCATGATGACCAACATGGTACAGCAGTAGTTGTGGTTGCAGGTCTTTTAAATGCCTTAAAGGTTGTCGGCAAAAAAATGGAAAACGTACGTGTAGTAGTTAATGGAATCGGAGCAGCAGGTGTAGCCATTTGTAAAATGCTTATCAATGCTGGTGTAAAGAGTCTTGTTCCTGTTGACCGTGATGGTGCAATTGTAAAGGGCGGAACATATCCGTACCCAATGTGGCAATGGCTGGCTGAGCAAGATCAAGTAGAAGAGCAAGAAGGAACCTTAAAAGACGTTATTAAAGATGCGGATGTATTTATTGGTGTATCAAGAGGTGGCATTTTGTCTGCTGCAGATGTTCAGAAAATGGCAGAAGATCCAATCGTTTTTGCAATGGCGAACCCTAATCCTGAGATTTCTCCGGAAGAGGCGCTTGAACATGTTAGAGTATTTGCTACAGGACGAAGTGACTATCCAAACCAAATTAATAACGTGTTAGCTTTCCCTGGCATTTATCGTGGAGCTCTTGATTGTCGGGCAACTCTAATAAATGAGCCAATGAAGCTTGCAGCTGCACGAGCAATCGCTTCAGTGGTAACAGACAAAGAATTGAACGAGCAATATATAATTCCTAGTATTTTTAACGAACATGTCGTTTCAAAAGTAAGACATGCTGTTGTACAAGCTGCTATCTTAACAGGAGTGTCCCGTCGTATTCCGAAAGATTTTAGATAGTAGCAATCTAATTTTTATTTCCTTTGAGCCCTAATTACCAGTTGAAATTAGGGTTCAACCATCAAATAAAATAGAGTAATACGACCAGCTTTGGCCTTTACTTAGTAGGAGAGCGAACAATATGTCAATTACAAAAAGTCAAACGCGTACAGAAAAGGATTTTTTAGGTGCAAAGGAAGTTCCTTCTGAGGCATATTATGGAATCCAAACACTACGGGCTGTTGAGAATTTCCCAATCACAGGTTATCGAATCCACGAAGATTTAATAAAAGGTATGGCAATTGTAAAAAAAGCTGCTGCGCTTGCGAATATGGATGTTAAGCGTCTTTATCCCGAACTTGGAGAGGCAATTGTGAAGGCAGCAGATGAAATGATAGAAGGGAAATGGCATGATCAAATTATCGTCGATCCCATTCAAGGGGGAGCAGGAACTTCCATTAATATGAATGTGAATGAAGTCCTTGCTAACCGAGCTCTTGAATTGCTGGGAAAAGAAAAAGGCGACTATTTCCATTGCAGCCCTAATACTCATGTTAATATGTCCCAATCAACTAATGATGCATTTCCTTCAGCGATTCACATCGCCGTGTTAAATCTTTTGGAAAACTTACTAGCTACAATGGAAGATATGCATGCCGTTTTTCAGGAAAAAGCTCAAGAATTTAATCATGTCATTAAAATGGGACGCACCCATCTTCAGGATGCTGTGCCGATTCGACTTGGTCAGGAGTTTGAAGCTTATAGCCGCGTCATTAGCCGTGACATCAAACGAATTAAACAATCTCGTCAGCACTTATATGAATTGAACATGGGAGCAACAGCCGTTGGAACTGGTTTAAATGCATACCCAAGGTATATCGAATTAGTGGTAAAACATCTTGCAGAGATTAGTGGGATGCCATTAATCGGAGCCGAGCATCTTGTTGATGCTACCCAAAATACAGATGCCTATACAGAGGTATCTGCTGCTTTGAAGGTTTGCATGATGAATATGTCGAAAATCGCTAATGACTTGCGTTTGATGGCATCTGGTCCAAGAGCTGGTCTAGGGGAAATCAACCTTCCAGCAAGGCAACCTGGTTCTTCCATCATGCCTGGAAAAGTGAATCCGGTAATGGCAGAAGTAATTAATCAGGTGGCATTCCAGGTCATTGGTAATGACCATACAATCTGCCTAGCTTCCGAAGCAGGACAGCTTGAGTTGAATGTCATGGAGCCTGTGCTCGTATTTAATTTATTGCAATCTATCAGCATTATGAATAATGCTTTCCGCACTTTTACAGATAATTGTTTAAAAGGCATAAAAGCCAATGAAGAAAGATTGAAAGAGTATGTGGAGAAGAGTGCAGGACTTATTACTGCAGTTAATCCGCATATTGGTTATGAAGCAGCGGCTCGTATTGCTCGCGAGGCGATTTTAAGCGGTGCTCCAATCCGAGAACTATGTTTGAAATATGATGTATTAACAGAAGAAGAGTTAAATTTAATATTAGATCCATATGAAATGACGCATCCGGGAATTGCTGGTGCGGAGTTACTGGAAAGGGATTAAATATGGTTAGAATAAGACACCTTTAATAGGTGTCTTATTTATTAGCTATAAAAAGGCAAGTTTCACGTGGAACAATTCCGACGTTACTTACTTTATATCCGCAAAAAAAGATAAGAGATAAAAAGACCAGACTCATATTAGTAGAGTCTGGTTCTTAAATAGCTTGGGGAATTTTGATTGATTTCAATTATCTATTAAGCTAGTCTCATTTTAAAATCTTGGTAACCAAATTCACGCACGACCTTATAATCACCATTTTTATCTTTTACTGCAATGGCTGGTAGGGCCATCCCGTTAAATGTATTGGTCTTTACCATTGTATAAATAGCCATGTCTCCAAAAACTAATCGGTCTCCGATTTGCAACGGCTGATCGAAGGAGTAATCTCCAATAACATCACCAGTAAGGCAAGTTTGCCCACCGAGTCGATAGGTATATGCCTTTTCACCAGGTTCACCTGAGCCTAAAAGCGGTGGACGATACGGCATTTCTAGAACATCAGGCATATGACAAGTTGCTGATGTGTCAAGTATGGCAATATCGATACCGTTTTTATTGAAGTCAAGGACAGAGGTGATGAGATAGCCTGCATTGAGCGCAACGGCTTCTCCTGGTTCAAGATATACTTCTAAGTTGTATTTCTCTTGCATTCTCTTAATGCAGGACTCTAAGGTTGGAATATCATAATCTTCTCTTGTAATATGATGACCACCGCCAAAATTGATCCATTCCATTTGTGGCAGCCATTGGCCAAACCTTTCTTCTACTGCATTCAAAGTAGTTTCTAAATCATCAGAGTTCTGCTGGCAAAGAGTATGAAAGTGCAATCCTGAAACACCATCAAGCAAATCGGGACGGAAATCTTCCAGTCTTACTCCGAATCTAGAACCCGGTGAACATGGATCATAGATTTCGTGTCCAACTTGTGTGGAGCATTCTGGGTTGATGCGTAAACCAACCTTTCTGCCTGCTTGAAGAGCTTTATGTTTAAATTTCTCCAATTGTGAGAAGGAATTAAAAATGATATGGTCACAAATTGAAATTATTTCATCGATTTCATCTTCACGATAGGCAGGGGCAAAGACATGATTTTCTTTGCCCATCTCCTCGTGGCCCAGACGTGCTTCAAATAGTCCGCTCGCCGTTGTACCACTTAAATACTTTCCGATAAGGGGATACATGGTTGTCATAGAAAAGGCTTTTTGTGCCAAGACAATCTTGGCTCCTGTACGCTGCATGACTCCATTTAGGATTTTGAGATTCTTTTCGATGAGTTCTTCATCGACTATATAACAAGGTGTTGGTAATTCTTCAAACCTCATATTAGCGAGCTAGCTCCGGTTCTTTTTCTTGAACAGGTTCATCATCAACTAGCACTGGATTAAAGTCTTCTACCCATGGTAGTCCCCATTTATTTAACTCTTCCATGAATGGATCTGGATCAAATTCCTCAATATTATATACACCAGGTTTGTTCCATTTTCCTGTTAGGATCATTGCAGCTCCAATCATTGCAGGTACCCCAGTTGTATAAGAGACGGCTTGAGAGCCAACTTCTTTATAGCATTCTTGATGGTCACAAACATTGTATACATAGTAAGTCTTATCTTGCCCGTCTTTTTTCCCTCTGAAAATACAACCGATGTTTGTTTTACCGACAGTACGCGGTCCAAGTGTTGCTGGATCTGGCAACACAGCTTTTAAGAACTGAAGCGGAATGATTTGTTTTCCTTCGAACTCAATCGGTTCAATAGAAGTCATTCCTACATTTTCAAGTGCTTTTAAGTGTGTAAGATAGCTTTGGCCAAATGTCATGAAGAAACGAATACGCTTAAGTCCTGGGATGTTTTGAGCAAGGGATTCAAGCTCTTCATGGTAAAGCAAATACATATCCTTTTGGCCAACTTCAGGGAAGTTGTAAACACGTTTGATTTCCATTGGTTCTGTTTCAATCCATTCGCCGTTTTCCCAATATCTTCCGTTAGCAGAAACCTCACGGATATTGATTTCAGGGTTGAAATTTGTTGCGAAAGGATATCCATGATCTCCGCCATTACAGTCAAGAATATCAATATATTCAATTTCATCAAAGTAATGTTTTAGTGCGTAAGCTGAAAATACACCTGTCACACCAGGATCAAAACCACTGCCTAAAAGGGCAGTAATTCCAGCCTTTTCGAAGCGCTCACGGTATTCCCACTGCCATTTATATTCAAATTTTGCTGTATCTTCCGGTTCATAATTTGCTGTATCCATATAATGTGTTTTTGTTGCAAGACAAGCGTCCATAATCGTTAAATCTTGGTAAGGCAATGCTAGATTCATAACGATATCTGGTTTTACTTGTTCAATTAATGCAATAAGTTCATCAACATTGTTCGCATCCACTTGTGCGGTTGTAATTTTCGTTTTGCCGCCATCTAATTTAGCCTTTAATTCATCACATTTAGATTTTGTACGGCTTGCAATACAAATCTCTTCAAAAACTTCGCTGTTTTGCACACATTTATGGATCGCAACAGAAGCCACACCGCCACAACCAATTATTAGAGCTTTTCCCATTCTTCTATCTCCTATCTAAAAAGTATTTTTAAAACAAATTCCCAAAGCACTCCAACTCACACAGAGTAACTGTCAGCGATCTTTGGAGGAAAAGGATGATTGCCATAATCTACTCAAACAAAAAAGCAAGTGCAAAAACGCATTATCAGCGCATCACACTTGCTTCGATATAATCCACATCATTAAAAAGCATAAAGAATCTATAACAAAAGTATAGGTTATCCATAATAAAAAAATGGCACTTTTGTAAGAAAGCCTTTTAATATTCGGAATATATCAATATAAGATCAGAGTCTATATAGCAAATAATTACTTTTTCCACTCTTATTGACCGTTTCACAAGTTGATGTGCAATAGCACTGGTTGTAAAGTAACCAACTTATAAAATTTGAGCTTCTAACTCAATCAATAAGGCAACTAAAGTTGCCGATCGGCATTTGACCCGGCTGTCCGTATGGCCTTAACTCCCTGAAGGGAAGTGGTCAAAAATTATCTGCTTGGAAAGACTCAAATATTTCGAATAGTAGCTTTCCAATTCGTGCAATTTTTATAATAACACATATTAAAGATATAGCAAGAGGAAAATGAAAATTATATATAAAAAATGAATAGGAAGTTTTTGTATGGAACTATATGTAATTTTTCAAAATTTAACAGCTTTATAAATACCAAATAATCGTAAATATTTTAAACTATTAATAATAGTGATATACTATAATTAAATTATAATTGATGCAGAAAAGGTGTGTGACTAGGTCGCGCCATGGCTTGCTGTGACGCCTAAGCAGATAGCCTGCATCCTTTCTGCAAATCTTAGGGTAAGGATGAAAAAAATGAGCAACGAACGAACTAGAACAGATGTTATCTTAATTGGTGCCGGAATCATGAGTGCTACGTTAGGAACACTCTTGAAAGAATTAGTTCCGGATTGGAATATTACTGTTTTTGAGAAGCTCGAGTGGGCGGGAGAGGAAAGCTCTAATGAATGGAATAATGCGGGAACAGGGCATTCTGCACTTTGCGAGCTAAACTATACTGTCGAAAAACCTGATGGATCCCTTGATATTAGCAAAGCTATAAATATTAACGAACAGTTTCAGGTTTCAAGACAATTTTGGTCCTATCTTGTAAATAAAAACCTAATCAGTAATCCTAAAGATTTTATCATGCCATTGCCACATATGAGTCTAGTGCAAGGGGAAAAGAATGTAGAGTTTTTGAAAAAACGTTTTGAAGCGCTTTCGAATAATCCTTTATTCCAAGGAATGGAATTTTCTGATGACCCGGAAACATTAAAGAAATGGATTCCGCTTATAATGGATGGGCGCACATCGAAGGAACCGATTGCAGCAACAAAAATTGACTCAGGAACAGATGTAAACTTTGGTGCTTTAACACGTATTCTGTTCGACCATTTAGAGAGTAAAAATGTTGAAATAAAATTCAAACATATGGTTAAGGATATTAAGCGTACTAGTGACGGCTCATGGGAATTGAAGATAAGAAATGACAGAGGAATTATTGAACGCCATGTTGCAAAATTTGTCTTTATTGGTGCTGGTGGTGGAAGTCTTCCTTTATTGCAAAAAACTGGTATCCCTGAAAGTAAACATATTGGGGGATTCCCAGTAAGCGGTTTATTTTTAGTATGTAACAACCAAGAGGTTGTAGAGCAGCATCATGCAAAAGTTTATGGTAAAGCAGCAGTTGGTGCTCCTCCAATGTCAGTGCCGCATCTTGATACACGATATATTGACAATAAGAAATCATTATTATTTGGTCCTTTTGCCGGCTTTTCACCAAAGTTTTTAAAAACAGGATCCAATATGGATTTAATTGCATCTGTGAAACCGAATAATGTCTTCACCATGTTGGCAGCAGGTGCAAAAAACATTCCATTAACAAAATATCTTGTACAACAACTTATGTTATCCAAGGAACAACGTATCGAAGAGTTACGAGAATTTGTTCCAAACGCTAAAAGTGAAGATTGGGATATTGTAGTTGCAGGTCAACGTGTCCAAGTTATTAAGGATACGGAAGCAGGCGGCAAAGGAACACTTCAATTTGGTACGGAAGTTATTACCGGGGCTGATGGCACAATTGCTGCACTGCTGGGCGCTTCTCCAGGTGCTTCTACTGCAGTTCAGGTCATGCTTAATGTAATTAAAAAATGCTTCCCGCAACATCTAAAAGAGTGGGAGCCAAAAATAAAAGAAATGATTCCATCTTATGGGTTATCACTATTAGAAAACCCAGAACTTATCGAAGAAATTCATACTAAAACAGCTGCGGCTCTTGGTTTAAGTGAAACCACATCCTTACACGATTCTTTAAATGAGTCCAGTAATGTAGAAAGAGAAACAGCAACGGTTTAATATTGTTGTTGGAAAGGTATACTAAACTTCAGGCAAAGTTCTTTTTTATCGCAGTGGTTTAAATACTATACAGTAACGCATGGATCGTAAAAAAATCCATGCGTTTTTATTTTGACCTTTTGTGAAATCAATTGTTTCTGCTATATGGAGATAGTAATTCTGTTAAATGCATAAATAACCTTATTAAACTCGGTTTTTACGTACGGTGAATAGCGGAGCGTATGTCTGTTCAACATCACAGCCATAGGGATGGTTTTTACCATTTACTAATTTATATGTAGTTCCGAAAACAACTTCATTTTAAAGAATAAAGGAGAAGAGCGCACCGTATTAAGTCCAATTTTGCACAAAAAGACGGACGATATTTCATCCCTTATTTGCACAAAATGAATGGGGATATTTGGTCTCTACATTTTTAGGATATAGAGGTATAGTATAGTCAAGCAATTGCTAAAAGAATAAAAATACTTTTTTGCACAAACTTTGGGTGCAAGGGAGGTATTTATCTAATGTCATTAGATCAAAGAAGTACTGCAATACTTTCGTATTTAATCAAGGCTCAAACTTATGTAAAGGTGGAGGAATTGGTTGAGAATTATCGTATTTCCCGAAGGACGGTTTATTACGATATTGGTAAAATCAATGATTGGTTAAAAGAAAATGATTTATTACCTATTCAACACGTGCGTTCAACAGGTTTTCTTATTGATGAGGAAACAGCAAAAGAGGTTCCAAGAAAGTTAGGGACATTAAGAACATGGCATTATGAATATTCCGCAAGGGAACGGAAAGCATGGTTGGCTATTTATCTAATGGCGCGGGATAATCCATTGTATCTTGAAAATCTAATGGAAAAAATAAGAGTAAGCCGAAATACAACGATTGAGGATTTAAAGGGCTTAAAGTTAGAGTTGATTCGGTTTAACCTAACCTTGGAATTCGAAAGGAAATCTGGATATGTGATTTTCGGGAATGAAGAGGATAAACGAAAAGCAATAGTACATTACCTTCAACATGTGTTGCCGAATGAAAACTGGCAATCGCTTTTATCTAAAATCCCAATGATTTTAAACAAAAGCTCAAACCAATTTGCCTTCGAAAAAATGAAAGCGGTTCAACAAATTGTAGGAGAAAGTGAGCAAGAATTAAATATACAATTTACCGATGAAATTTTATACAGTCTTTCCTTTCGCCTTTTATTATTTTGCAGGAGGGTTTCCCAAGGTAAGAAAATTATAATTGACCCAATTGAAAAAGAAGTACTTAGAGATACCAAACAATATAAAGCTGCTCAAAAAATTGGCAATAAACTTTCAGCACTTTTTGAAATGGATTTCCCTGAAGATGAAATTTTATATATTACGAAGCATCTGTTAAGTTCAAGGGTTCAATTTTCAGAGGATATTGAAATTGTCAATAGCGGTAGTGAAATTCTAGTGAAAGTTGTTACGCAAATGGTTACAGACTTTCAAAAGTATGCCTGTGTCTTCTTTAAGGATCGTCAAGAAATAGAAAAAAGCCTTCTTCTTCATATCAAGCCTGCCTATTACCGAATTCGCTATGGTTTGGAATTTGAAAGCGATATGACCATATCTATTAAAGAACAATACCATGATATTTTTCTATTAACCAAAAAAGTTATTTCACATCTGGAAGCAGTGGTCGGAAAAGAAGTCAATGAGAATGAAATAGCCCTCATTGCGATGCATTTTGGGGGATGGATGCAGAAAGTTGGAGCTAAGCCTGCCCAAAGAAAGAAAGCCTTGCTTGTTTGCACAAATGGTGTGGGAACTTCCAGATTGCTCTTGCATCAATTAGAGGGGCTTTTTTCCACGATAGATTTAATCGGCAGTGTCTCGTTGAGGGAATATGAAAGGAATCAGTATGATGCCGATTTTATTATTTCTACTATTCCACTGCAGGAAAAAAGTAAACCTGTCTTTGTTGTAAATCCCATTTTAACGGAAAGTGAAATGGAAAGCTTATTAAAAAAAGTTAATGTATATTTCGATAATAGTTCAAAACAAAGTTCTTCGATTGATGTTTTAATGGAAATCATTCAAAAACATGCAACTATTCTTGATAAGGAACTATTACAGCAGGAGTTGAAACAATATCTTTATAAACCTGAAAAAGTGGCAAAGGAGATAGGAAAGCCTACTTTAAGCAGCATCCTGCAAATGAAGTATATTCAATTAAAAAAAGAAGCATCAGATTGGAAGGATGCTATCCGAATGGCATCAGAACCTCTTCTTCGAGAAGGAGCAATATCAGAAGAATATGTTCAAGCCATGATACACAGTATCAATAAAATGGGGCCATATATTGTAGTTGCTCCGAAAGTGGCCATACCGCATGCGCGCCCGGAAGATGGGGTGAAAAAGCTGAGTATGAGTCTATTAAAGCTATCAAAGGCAGCACCGTTTTCGGAAAGTAGGAAGCATGATATCCAAATTGTGATAGTGCTTGCAGCGATAGATGGGGAGACACATTTGAAGGCACTTTCGCAGCTAACAGAAATGTTTTCCAGTCCGGAAAATCTAAATAAAGTCTTATTAGCCAGATCTACAGAAGAAATATTTGATCTAGTTACTGCCTACTCTAAGTAGGAGAAGTTGTATCAACAGTAAGGGGAATCAGTAATGAAGTTTTTAGAAAAGAATCTTGTAGAATTTAACGTTGATGTTACCTCTCCAGATGAGGCAATCCGTGCTGCCGGCAAATTGCTAGTGGGGGAAGGATTGGTAGAGGAAGGTTACGTGGATGCAATGGTTCAATCTTATCATGAAAATGGGCCATATTTTGTCCTTGCTCCACAAATTGCACTTCCACATGCAAGACCGGAAGATGGGGTAATAGAAGCATCTGTTTCCTTTTTACAATTAGCAAACCCGATTGTTTTTGGAAGCGCTTCTAATGACCCGGTGAAGTTGGTATTTGCTCTTGGAGCATCATCCAGTAATGAACACTTAGAGATATTGCAAAAATTAATGACTCTATTAAACAATCAAGAAAACGTTCAAAAACTAATGGATATAACATCTTATACGGAAATGGAACAATTATTAGGAGGAATGGAATCATGAAAATTTTATGTGTATGTGGATTAGGACAAGGAACAAGCTTAATTTTACGTATGAACGTAGATAATGTTTTACGCCAATTAGGAATTCAGGCAGACGTAGATAATACGGATGTATCCAGTGCCTCGAGTGAAAGACCTGATTTGATTATTACAAGTAATGAATTGGCCGAATCATTATCAGGCCATCCTAGCAAAATAGTAATTGTAAACAATTACTTTGATTTAAATGAAATTAAAGAGGCTTTAGAAAGCCATTTTAACTAATATCTTTTACGGGGAGGACAGCTATGCAAGTACTTACTTGGATTGCAAATAATATCTTTGGTGTACCGGCATTTCTAATCGGAATTATTGTTCTAGTAGGATTATTGTTGCAGAAAAAAACAACGAGTCAAACAATAACTGGTACATTTAAGGCGATGATTGGATTTTTGATTATCAATGCCGGGGCGGGGATTATTACTGGTGCATTAAATATATTCCAGCCAATGTGGGCAGAGGTATTTGGTTTAAAGGCAGGTAGCCTAGGTCAGTTTATGGGTCAAACTGCATTTAACTTAAAATTTGGTTCTGCTGTGACATTAGCCATGTTTCTGGGATTTTTAATCAACGTATTATTAGCTCGTTTTACAAAGTTTAAATATATTTATTTAACAGGTCATATGATGTTTTGGACTACCACTATCTTTGCAGGAATTATTGTAGAAACAGTGGGAGCCAGCCATGTATCCTTAGTAAAATTAGTCATTTTTTTATCTATTTTTATGGGCTTATATTGGACCTTCCAACCGGCACTCGTTCAACCATTTATGAGGAAAGTGACTGGTGGGAATGCTATTGCGTTAGGTCATACTTCCGCAATTGTTGCGATACTCTCTGCTTTACTTGGAAAAGTTCTTGGTAATAAACAAAATGACTCGGAAAAAATCAAATTACCAAAAGGTCTGGAGTTTTTGAGGGATTCTAATGTAATCACCGCTTTGACAATGGGGGTATTGTTTTTAGTGGGTGCTATTATTATCACTTTAAAGGGAACACCCGGATCTCACGCGTTAATTAAACAAGCCGCAGGGCAAAACTTCCCTATGTATTCTATCATTCAATCGTTTACATTTGCAGGTGGTATTGCGGTTGTACTATTAGGGGTAAAAATGTTTATTGGCGAAATTGTCCCTGCATTTAACGGTATTGCAACGAAACTAGTTCCCGGTGCTGTACCGGCACTGGATTGCCCAGTCGTATTCACTTTCGCTCCTAATGCAGTTATTCTTGGATTTCTGGGAGCATTCTTTGGTGCATTAATTTGGTTAGTGGTTATTGGAAATACCGTTTCTTATGTGTTTGTTCCTACGATGATTGTATTGTTCTTCCATGGAGCAACGGCAGGGGTATTTGGAAATTCTACCGGCGGTGTACGTGGTGCACTGATTGGGGGATTTGTAACATCAACGGTTGTTGCTTGGGGACAATATATCATGGTTCATTACTTAGTTTCATCTACTATACCTGATACGGCAATGTGGGCAGCCGATTGTGACATGTTTATTCTCGGGCCAATTGTGAAGGCACTTGCTCATTTACTCTTTTAATCTTATAAGCTTGTTTTTGAGTAAAGGGCCTTGTCATTGCCCTTTACTTATTTATTTTAATTTCACATTAGATGGAGGAAGATAACATGGCTTTTATTCGTACGTTAAAAGGTGATATCCAACCGGAGGAATTAGGTTTTACCTATTCCCATGAGCATATTGTTTGTCGCCCGGCTTACTGGGCAGAAAGAGGAGCAGACGACCTATTACTTGATGATAAGGAAAAATCAAAATTAGATGTTCAAGACTTTAAGAACCATGGTGGGCGTTCTATTGTGGATGCTACTGCTGTTGACTATGGCCGTGATGTCCAAGCGGTTAAGGAAATTTCCGATGAATTGGATATCCATATTGTAGGAACAGCAGGATTTAATAAAAGCTTTCTATGGGATGCAAAAATTAAAGAAGAATTAAGACCAATTATCGGAAACTATCATACTTATGCTGAATGGATTGATCGTGCAAGCGTCAACGAATTAACAGAATTTGTTGTTCGTGAAATAGAAGATGGATTAGAGGGGACACCTTTTAAAGCGGGACAAGTCAAATTTGGAACGGGCTATAACCGCATTACTCCTTTAGAAGAAAAAACATTGCGTGCCGTTGCTCGTGCTCATCATGAAACAAAAGCTCCGATGCACTCCCATACAGAAGCCGGAACCATGGGACTCGAACAAATTGAACTTTTGCGAAGTGAAGGGATCGACCTCCAATATATGAGTTTTGGCCATATGGACCGTAATCCGGATCCATATTACCATGAACAAATTGCCAGGACAGGTGCATTCCTAAGCTTTGATGGAATCGCGAAAATAAAATATGCACCCGAAAGCACACGCATTCATTGCATTTTAGAGCTAGTTAAAAAAGGGTATGAAGATCAAATTCTGGTAAGCGGCGATACTGCAAGAAAAACCTACTATAAGCACTATGATTTCGGCCTCGGGCTAGAATACATTATTGCAAAATGGGTGCCGCGCTTTATTGACGATGCCAACCGAGAAGGTTTTGATGGGGAGAAACTAGTTCATAAATTTTTTATCGATAATCCTGCAAGATGCTTTACCTTTAAAAAATAGGAGGGGGCTTTCACTGTGATTTTTCAACATGAAAATTCATTTGAAGTAAAAGAAAAAATAAAAAAAAGCTTAGTGGCTATTTTACCAATTGGCGCTGTAGAAGCACATGGGCCACATCTGCCGCTTGGAACCGATAATCTTTTAGCTGAAAGACTAGCTGAACGTGTGGCGCAAAGGACTGGTGCTTTCATTCTGCCAACCCTACCTTATGGACAGGTTTGGAGTTTAAAAAACTTTCCGGGAAGCATCAATATCAGCAATGAATCGTTAATTAGCTTTATTTATGATATGGGTGTCAGTCTCTACGAACAAGGATTTCGTGTCTTTGCTATGATTAGTGGCCATTTAGGGAATTCAGTAGCGATGAAAGAGGCAGCTCGCAAACTTTACGCCGATTATCCCGATTATCAAATTCAATATCTTTTTTATCCTGGTGTAGGTAGGGTAACAGAAGAAGTACGGGAAGCAAAATCTGCGCATTCAAGTTATTTCCATGCTTGTGAAATTGAGACTTCTTACATGCTTTACTTGGCAGAAGAGTACGTGGATATGTCGAAGGCACTTGCGGAAGACCCACAGATTCCAATGAGTGCAGATATTACCCCAACGCCATGGGAGGAGTTTACTTCAACAGCGGTATTAGGAAATGCAACCCTTGCTACAAAGGACAAAGGGGAAAAAATAATTGAGATCGCTATTGAAAACATGATTAAGCTGATTGAAGGTGCGAGGGATGGAATTAAAAAAGCTGAATAAACTGGATGATTTTTTACTATTTAATTTTCTTACTAAAGATAAGCAAAATGCAGAAGAAATTATTGATGCAGGTCTAGGATTTGTCGTTCCTGGTATTGTATCTTCTGAGTTTACTAGAATAGAGGATGGAATAAAAAAGGTAGCGGAATTAAAAGAAATTTCATCGGTTGTCAGTATTGGCTTAGGAGACAATGGAAATCCCGCCAACTGGGAAAAGGTCCTTCATATTGCAGCTGGTGCAAATCCTGGGCACATTAATCAGCCGTTTGAAAAATCAAGTTACGCCAGAGGATATTTAAAAGCAAAAGGAATCAATCAAGTTGTTAATGGTCTTGTATCTCCAGCAGGCAAGGTAGGATATGTAAAACTATCAGGTGTTGAAATCAGAGTGGAAGATTTAGTAGATTTAGCTGTTTCCATGGGAGTGGAATCTATAAAATTCATGCCTTTAAAGGGGCTTACACATTTAGAAGAGCTGGTCTATTTATGCAAAGTTGCGTCCGAAAAAGGGATTGTGTCTATTGAACCTGCAGGAGGCATTTCAGCAGAAAATATTGTGGAGATTGTAAATGCTGTTAGAGATACTGGGATTTCCGTTTTCATGCCGCATATTTTTGGTTCAACTATTGACAAAGAAACTGGGAGAACTATACCCCAAGAAGTAGAAAAAATCGTTAGCTTAGTTAGGGGATGAGAGAGTATGCTGTTTCAATACTTTGAAAAGGCAAAGGAAAAAATCGAATTAGTGGAAAAAAATGAAATGAGTAATATGAAAGAGGCTGCAGAGAAGGTTGCTAAGGCTATCCAAAACGGTGGTATCATTCAACTTTTTGGCTGTGGACACTCTCATATTTTAACAGAAGAAGTATGCTATCGAGCTGGAGGTCTGGTTCCTATTAATCCTATTTTATATGAACCATTAATGCTTCATGAAGGGGCATTACGCTCCTCAGAGTTAGAACGCAAAAATGGCTTGGCAGCTGATTTTATGAAGAATCAAGACATACGCAAAGAAGATGTTATGTTTGTATTTTCTACTTCCGGTCGGAATCCGGTCCCTGTGGATGTTGCACTAACAGCAAAAGAAAAAGGAGCATATGTAATTGGAATCACATCTTTGGAATATTCCCAAAGTCAGCCATCCAGACATGAAAGCGGCAAACACTTATTTAATTCTGTAGATTTAGTCATTGATAACTTTTCTCCTAAAGGAGATGCAGCCCTTTCTTATGAAAAGGTTAGCGTACCATTTGGTCCTACTTCAACAGTTGTTGGAGCAGTAATTATCAATGCCATCCTTGCTGAAGCTATCCAAATCCTAGCTGACAACGGTTTTGAACCACCAGTATTTCTAAGTGGAAATATAGAAGGTTCAGATGAGCATAACCAGCGCTTGGTGGAGAAATACAAAGGAAGACTTTCGTTGCTGAAATAATGGATATCCAATTTGTCTTAGAAAAAATCGCTTGGTATGATTTAAATGGATAGAGTTACATTACTTTCAACAAAGCTGCACCCTCCAATTGTATTTGTTCCTAAACCATTGGAGGGTGGGTTTTTAATGTGATTCACGCAAGATAGGAAGGGTACAGCAACGGAAGGAACCACCTGATTTTATAATTTCAGTTATATCCACTTCAATAACATGAAAACCATGATTACGAAGCTGTGCATTTACTTTTTGGTTGACAGGGAGACTTAAGATTCGATTGTTACCTATACTCAATACATTTGTACCTAACTGGAATTGTTCCTCTTCTGATACTTCAATTAAATTATAGCGAGAAGCAAAAAAATCGATGTCTTTTTTCGTTAAGGCATTAGGGTAAACAAGAGCGACTTCAGGTGACACAACATTAAATATACAATCTAAATGTAGGTACTTTTCTTTAAAAGCGATGGGGATAACTTGGAATCGGCTCAAAAGGCGCTGTAAATGTTCTACCGCTTTTTTTTCTGTACGGTTGCTAAGTCCTACGTAAATGGTTTCTCGATCAATGACAACATCTCCACCCTCAATCCGTTCCTCCACTAAGTTATAATAAGAAATTTGCTCATCCTCTAACCATTGCTTTAAAACATCTTCTTCGCCTGCTCGCACATCGGTTGCCATCTTCGCAACGAAAATCGTTTGTCCTAATGTAAAACCGATATCTCTAGTAAAGACTTGTTCAGGGTATTTTTTATGGTATGGCAATAATATTACCTCTATATCATTAGCCTCTAGTGTTTTTACCAATTCAGCGTGTTGAGCGAGAGCACGTTCAATATGGATACCCTCATTCTTGAAATGCTCCTGTGTTTCATTTATTACTTCGCGAATGGTCATATATTGAGGCTGGCAAAGGATCACTCTTTTTAATAGGTCATATTCACTCATACAATAAGTTTTGCTTATCGCTCCCGATTCTTCCATTTTTTTGCACTCCTGTTTTCACTTTTTTCTTATTCTGTACTTAAGTGCACACTTTTATTTACAAATGATATTTTATAATTCCGTTGTTGTATAAAATAAAAAAAGCCTTGCTAACAATATGCTAGCAAGGCTTTTTTGGTTAAAGGTTTGATGTTTCTAATAATAGAGTTTATATCCGCTTATTAATTCCGAATTAAATAGTCAAATGCACCTAATGCTGCAGTAGCACCTGAACCCATTGAAATAATAATTTGTTTATAGGCAGCATCTGTACAATCACCAGCAGCAAATACACCAGGGATGCTGGTAGCACCATGCTTGTCTATTACAATTTCACCCATTTTATTGCGTTCAATAGTATCACTTAACCAATCGGTATTAGGTACAAGGCCGATTTGAACGAATACACCTTGCAATTCAACATGATGTTCTTCTCCTGTTGCACGGTCTATATAGGTAATACCATTTACTTTATCAGTACCAGTGATTTCTTTTGTTTGAGCATTCTTTAAGACTGTCACATTTGGAAGACTGTAAAGACGGTCTTGAAGAACAGAATCAGCTTTAAGTTCTGATGCGAACTCAAGAACGGTTACATGTTTTACAATTCCAGCAAGATCAATGGCTGCTTCAATTCCGGAATTACCCCCGCCAATTACGGCTACGTCCTTTCCTTCGAATAATGGACCATCACAGTGCGGGCAGTATGCTACACCTTTGTTCTTAAATTCTGCTTCTCCTGGAACGCCGATATTTCGCCAACGGGCACCGGTTGAAAGGATAACAGTTTTGCCCTTTAACACAGCTCCGTTTTCTAATTCTACTTCGATGAAGTCTTTCTTTTCGATGCTCTTAGCACGCTGCAAATTCATCACATCAACATTATAATGTTTTACATGCTCTTCCAGACTTGCAGCAAGCTTAGGACCTTCTGTGTATTTTACACTAATAAAGTTTTCGATACCCAGAGTATCCATGATTTGACCGCCAAAACGTTCAGCGACAATTCCTGTTCGTATACCTTTACGAGCTGCATAGATTGCCGCACTGGCACCTGCTGGTCCGCCTCCAACAACAAGTACGTCATATGGTTCCTTGTCGGAAAGCTCAGAAGCATCTGATGTACTTCCCATCTTAGCGAGAATTTCTTCCAATGTCATACGTCCGCTTCCAAATGTTTCACCGTTAAGGAAAACAGTTGGGACAGCCATGATTCCTTTGCTTTCTACTTCTTCTTTGAATGCTGCGCCATCAATCATTGTGTGGCTAATATCAGGATTAAGAACACTCATGATATTAAGTGCTTGCACAACATCAGGACAGTTATGGCATGTTAAACTAACGTAAGTTACAAAGTGGTACTCACCTTTAATGCTTTTGATTTGATCTATTAATTTTTGATCCACCTTTGGAGGTCTGCCACTGACTTGAAGCAGAGCCAACACGAAAGAAGTAAACTCATGTCCTAGAGGTATACCAGCAAACGCAATTCCTGAATCCTCACCGATACGGTTTACGCTAAAGCTAGGAGTTCTTTCTAGTGTTGTTTTCTCCACTTTAATTTTCGATGACATTGTTGCTAGCTCATCTACAAGAGCTAGCATGTCATTAGATAATTGGTCAGAACCTGCACTAACTTTAAGTAGCACATCGTTTTCCAAAAGCTGGAGATATTGGTTTAGTTGTGCCTTAATATCTGCATCAAGTATCATGATAACACTCCTTAAATTTTGCCTACAAGATCAAGGCTTGGCTTAAGGGTTTCAGAACCTTCTTTCCATTTTGCTGGGCAAACTTCCCCAGGATTATTACGAACATATTGTGCTGCTTTAATTTTATTGATAAGTGTACTTGCATCACGGCCAATACCATCTGCATTAATTTCAATAGCTTGGATGATACCATCTGGATCAATGATGAATGTACCGCGGTCTGCTTGACCTAATTCTTCGATAAACACATCAAAGTTACGAGAAAGAACATGTGCAGGGTCACCAATCATTGTGTAAGTAATTTTACCAATTGCATCTGATGTATCATGCCATGCTTTATGAGTGAAGTGAGAATCTCTTGAAACAGAGAATACTTCAACGCCAAGTTCTTGTAAGGTAGGGTATTGATCTTGAAGATCCTCAAGCTCAGTAGGGCAAACAAAAGTAAAGTCTGCTGGATAGAAGCAAACAACACTCCATTGACCTTTAAAATCCTGTTCCGTTACTTCGATAAACTCACCGTTTCTGTAAGCTTGTGCTGTGAATGGTAGTACTTCTTTTCCGATTAATGACATAATCTAGTTCCTCCTAAATGTAATATTTATAAATTATAGATAGGTTGTCCAATACCAATTGATAGAAGCAATCTATCTATAATTGTTTTTAATTTATACTAATTATTATATAGAGATAATTATATATGTCAAATATAAAGTACCTTGATTTACAGTTTAAATATATTGAGCACTGCATAGTTGTTTTATTTCATCATAAATGAATTTCAATTGTAATTGAGAAAAATAAAAAGTAAATGATAGGTTGATAGCCTTATTTGAACGCTTTCACAAAAGATATTATGGATTATTTATTAATTCTTTTCATCGATATGTAATCATCACCTAATATTCAAAGGGTTAACGAGTGTGGAAAGGCTTGCTTATTTTTTAAAATGAAACTATATTCCAAACCTCACTTTGTTCAAAGATACGAGATAATTATTATTTACAAGATCTATAACATAGTGTGAGACAAGTATATGGATTAAGGATTTCAGGCATTTTGTCCAACTTAGTCTTCTTTAGAAGCAGGTCATTTATTAGGATAAATGCGAAATTGCGAGAAATTGATTGGTAGATAACAAATCTATAGATTTATCACTGACTGTAGGATACTGTGCATGTATTTCTATGAAAGCGTAAGTACTTATATGGATTGAACTATGCACTAAAAACTCTGTTTCCAATTGTATTTTAGTTATTCCATTGGTATTTTAAACGGAAAACTATCGAAATGTAAAAAGCTATTGATTGTGGAGTAACAATCAATAGCTTATCTTTTTATCGAACCTTTTCCTTTCTTCTATATAGCAAAATAATCAATCCCATAAGGATGAACCCAGAACCAATATAAAGAGTAGTATAGTTTGAATTTTCACCAGTTAGTGGTAAATTTTCACCTTTAGGTTTAACAACGTCAGTAACTCCTGGAGCATTAGGTTTATACGAGTTATTTATGTCTCCTGATTTCGTTGGTTTATCCGGGTCATTTGCGTCTCCAGGATTAACAGTATCTCCTGAGTTTGTCGGATTATCTGGGTGATTCGTATCCCCTGGATTTGTTGGAGTATCTGGATTATTTGTGTCTCCAGGGTTATTTGGGTTGTCTGTTCCTCCGGGGATAGATGGCATTTGTCTATTTTTTATGGTTAGGGAAAGGATACTTATTTGCTCATTTTTTATTTCAAACTCAATAGGTTTGTTATCTAATATATATCCGTTTGGTGCTTTAATTTCTATAAGCTGGTATTTCCCCGGAATGAGGTTTTCAATATAGATTTCTCCGTTTGCGTCGGTAGATAAGGATTCTTTTCCTTCTACTATACCGTACTCATCCGTTGCAGCGTTTTTATAAAGCAATTTAAAAACTGCATCCTTTAATCTTTTTGTAGGATTATTCGCGTCTACCTTTACTAATTTTAATGCATGAATAATTTTATTGTTCTTAACTGTAATTTCGGTATTTGAATTCTCAACATTAACGGTTATGTCGGAATGGTTGACGGCATATCCATCAGGTGCCTTAACTTCTTTTATTGTATATTTATCATATGGAACATCTTCTAAGAATGCTTTTCCGTCCTGGTCTGTAGTAACGGTAGTTACTAAATTATTTTTACTGTTATAGATTTCAAATGTAGCACCAGTTAACGAATTCTGATTCGCTGCATCTACTTTTATGATTGTAAGCTTTCCTTTTCCCCTTTCATTTGTTTTGGTAACTTTCTTCAGAGACGTCTGATCTTTATCAATTGTAAAATTTATAGGGGAATCATCTTGCTTATAATATTTTGGAGCTTTAGATTCCAAAAATTGATACTCTCCGGGTTCTAGATTATTAAGCGTGATTTTGCCTTCTTCATTCGTTAAGTAGGTACCGACTGTCTTATAATCCTTGCCTTCCTTATGTTGCAATTTAAATTCAGCACCTTGAAGCTTTAAATCATGATTTTCATTATCAATCTTCGTTAATTCAACAGCATGATTGATTTTTTCATTTTCAATTTTCGCCTCGGTGGTTGGTGCTTTAATTTCAATAGGTTGGGCATCGTTTATGCCTATAACATATCCTTCAGGAGCACGGTCTTCCTTTAAAAGGTAGTTTCCATAAAGCAGTTTATCAAATTTTACCTTACCATCTTTATCGGTAGTTAATGTTTTAATGACAGCACCACTCTGTTCATCAATTAGAGAAAAAATTGCTCCTTCAAGCATAAGCTTGTTATCTGCGGCGTCTACTTTCGTAACCTGAAGACTTCCAACTTCACCTTCCCCGGTTCCCATTCCTATAGTTCGTTTAACCGTAACGGATGATTGAGACTTCGTTACTTCCGTTGTAATTTCTTTTCCGGTAAGCCGTATATTGTTTTGAATAGACTCTCCGACTTTTGCAAGAATCATAGATTGATATTCAAGAATATACGGTTTACTAATAGGTTCTGGAAAAGTAATTTCAAAGTAATCCTCACCATCAGAATTCCGTAAGTAAGCAAGCTTATAATCCTTGTTTAATTGTAATTCGGATCCTTTGGATACTGACCCGTTTTCAGCTACTGATGTCGTGTATAGATGAAAGGAGTTTTCCAGTATCACTTGGTTCGGGCTTGGAGTATCCGTTAATTTAACATCCGATACATAGGATTGTCCAAAGTTAATATTAGCCGTCCAGTTAATTATTTTTCCGTTTTGATTTCCCGACTTGTCGATATATTTTCCGCCATTTGGTACAGAAACACTGGCAGAAAGGTCTGTTACTTTATTTTCGCCGTCATAAATACTTGCTGTATTAACGTATTTATCTTTAATCAGCAAATGGTTAAGACTAGTTTTATAGGTTATGAGATAGGCTGAGTGGATTTTTTTATTAAAAATAATCTTTAGCTGTTTTTTGCTTTCATCCCATTTAACAGAATAATCCGTGTCTGGAGCAAGTTCCGTTTGAATCGTGCCATTTGCACCTCCAGTCAGATCCATTTTATATACCTTCACAGAATCGAGTAAAAGTTGCTGATCCCCGCTTATGATATCGACAATGGATGGATCTGTGATAGATTTGAGATTATAGTTTACCCCTATGTTCCATGTTATTTCTTTATTAATTGCATTATAGGATCCATTTTTAAACCCGTTAGATTGTGTGTACGTATCAGGCGTGAATTGAGCGTTCGCATCTTTAGAGTGTTCTTTTCCATTTTCGTCTTCCCAAACGAGAATTGCTCTATTGTCTAAATATGTTTTTGTTTGATCCTGCCTTCCCTCATAGTTAAAAACTGTTTTGTACTTTAATGTTACGGGGCCATCACAACCATTCAAAAATTCAATTTTGAACTCGTTATCGCTGATGACTACTAGTTTATAATCTTCATTTACTTGCATAGGACCTTTACTGCTAGAGATGGTTAATGTTTCTGGCAGAAGCGTCAATCCTTTATTTGTAAAAGTGTCGGTTAGTATAACATTGTTCATCGGAAAATAATCCTTATTAAAGGTGATGGTCCAAGATGTAGTTTTATTTTTGTAGTCGGTTGTATCATTCGATTTAGAAAGGATTTGCTGATAAATGGTTCTTTCTGCGGTTTTACTATTTTCCGATGATAGAACTGTGTTTGTAATTTTCGTATTTTCAAAGACACGGCTGGAGGCTTTCGTTTTGTAAACAATTTTATAAGCAGATTGGATATCCTCGTTAAACTTTAATTTAAAGCCATTTTGTTTCTCTTCAGTTAATTTATTTAGGGTATATTCACTACTATCGACATCTTGTATATTGCCTTCTCTGCCATTTGAATCGATGTTTACCTTTTTCACAGTAAATGAATTCTCTAACAGTTCTTGAGAATCATTAAACATATCGGTTAAAATAGCCTTTTCTTTTGGGATAATTTTTTCATTATAGTTATATTTAATTTCCCAAGTAATGGTCTGGGATACAGGGTCATATTTTGTAGATGTTTTCTCTAAAGGAACACCTCTGTGAACACTGACAGATCCAGTTGCTGATTGCTCCTTGAAATTTTTGCCTGTTAAAAAAGCAATGTTTTCGTACTTGGTTTTATCTTGGTCTATTATGTTTGTTGTATAAATTACACGATAGGCGGATTTTATATCGCCAAGATTGATTTGGAAGTCTCTACCATCAGAAGTCTTTTCTATTTTTAATCCGGGAACTTCCTCCCCTTGGGTTACACTCCCATCTAATCTAGTTATAAGTTTATAAACCTTGACTGAGTTAGCATCTAATTCCTGGCCGTCTTGAATCGGGTCTTTTAGAACGGCGCTATGAATATTTTCTAAGTTTTTATTAAAGTCTATAGTCCATGCAATACTCTCGGTGTTATAGGGTTTGTTAGGGGTTCCTTTTTTAGTAATGGTCGGACCTTCCGGTTGAAAAACAATGGGGATTTCTATCTGTTTACCATCTGCAATGGGTGTTATAATAATTTTTTTATCTTCGGTAATGGTGACAGTTTCGCTAATTTTTGATAAAACTTCTATAGTTCCTTTGATATTCGAGTGCGTTTCAATGAAATCATTAAAAACAATTTTCACTGTTCCGTCAAAATCAAGAGAAAAAGTTCCTATTGTTTCTCCATTAAATAATATAGGCTCCTCTTTAATAGTTTCATAGACTACTAATGGTTCAGGTAGTCTAAATTGATAGGTTGCTCCACTCTTATATCCATGCCCATTTGGTAGTTTCCAGTCATATTTTACTGAGATAATGGTACTGCGGTCCACTTGATCAACTTGTTGACCAACGGTGTTTTCAAATGTCAGCACAGCGTTTGTAAGAATATTTTCCTTAATCTCTTTGTTATCTTGAGGTTCGTCAGCTTTTGTAACAAGTGGGGTGAAAACACTTTGTGCTGCAAGCAGTAACATCATGATGATGATGCTAATTTTCCTCATAATTACCTCCATGCTATTTCAGTTTTGCCTTTCAATCACCTTTGATTAATTGATTTTGCGGATTTTCTTTCCAATGGGGGTACAGGAACTAATGTTACATATAGGTGGCTTTTATCTGATAATACTCCTATATTCGTAATTCGTACGGGAAACGCCAAATGCAGGGTCAGCGACAAAAGTGAAAGTAATAGATTTAGTTCGAATCTCCATTTGTCATTATTGGTAAGTTCTTCAAAGCAATTGAATTGTTAACCATATACAATCGAACGATACCCTGAAAGTCCAATATTTTGCAGTTCCCATCCAATGCCCTTATCTTAAGAATTCTGAATTGCTCGATTAAAATAAGTGTTTTAAAAGGAATCTTTGGAATAGTAATCGTGCTGATTGTCCCTTTTAATGAATTTATATTCTGTTTGGAAATAGATTTAATGGGACAATTGCTTTATCATAGCTGCTATCATACTTACCGAGTTACTCAAAAAATGTTCCCGTTTAGCATGGAATCTTTCTTTTTGCACCCAAGGATACAATAGAAAAGCGACTCCTAATAGAACTGAAGCTAAACCCCAGGCCAATCCGCTTTATCACCTTTTACAACTCCATCTAATTTGTCTACCTCCTTCTTGAAAAAAAAAGTATATTTTGTGATGAATTCTTCCTGTTAGAAAAGAACTATCAAAACTATCATATCGTCTCATTCTATACAATTTCTAAAATTGTAAATTTTCAGAGTTGTAGTATACTGAAACATAGAAAATATAGGTATTAAGATATCCTATTCCATTTGTTGATAAATTGTAGAGTTTAAGAGAATATAATAATTACCACTCTATATAAATTAAAAATACGATAAAGGGAAGAAATATATGAATGCTTCAGTTGTAGAAAATGGAAGTTTAGAAACAAATGGTCTCTTACTAGACCTGGAGAATGTTAAGTATCTATTTAATGTATTAAAAGCCAATGTCATACGCTCAAGGACTACCATTACCGCAATATTTATTGCGATTCATGATTCAGTGGATTTCTTTGATGAAGAAGCTGATCAAATACAAGCAGAAGTAACAAAATTTTTGCAATCTACCATTAGACAGACGGATTTGTTATTCCCATTAGAAAGACCTGGGCTCGCGTGGGGTGTAATATTGTCACAGAGTGGTGAGAGGGAAGCTAAGGCGTTTTTTCAACGATTGCATGCACAGGTGAAAGATAAAAGCACCTTCTTGTTTCAACGTTTCGACCTTTCTTTTTCAGCCAGTATTGCGGAAATTGGTACAAGCGATGTGAGCTTCGAGGCACTCTTAGAAAGCGGTTATAATGAATTAATTAATGGATTACAGAAAGGTGCTTGGCAGATTGAATATGTACCTCTGTTTAAAGAGCGAAAGATTGAAACCATTAGAGTAAGTATTTTAGAAGAAAATGATATATTTCGTCATGTACTGCAAACATCCATTGAAGGACTGCCGTTAGAGGGCTTTCAATTGGAACTAAGAACTTTTCAAGATGGTTATGAATTTATGGAATCTGACTGGTACCAATCAAGTCATACCCATATTGTTATTATGAATGATACTCTTCCAAGGAAGAACGGCTTGGAAGTTTTACATGCGTTGCGCCTGCTACCGAACAACAAAAGGTTTACGATTTTTATGATGACTAAAATGAATTCGGAAGATAACATGATTTATGCATATGAAAAAGGTGTGGATGAGTACTTGAATAAGCCTTTCAATATTCGGCTATTTGAGGCAAAAATGAAAAGAATATTTAAGAGGTTATGGTCATGATAGAAATATCTATAAATGTTTTAATTCGGGGAATTATTCTGTTATCGGTATTCCTTCTTTTTGTATGCATTTATTTATCCATACGAAGGGGAATAGAAGTTGCCCATCTACAAAAAAAGAATTCGTATATCAAGAATAATCAAACCTTATGGTATCGCTATTTTCGTGACGAAATTAGCTTTACTCGAAAATTAATCCCAAAAGATAAATTTGAAATCCAAGGGCTGGAGGAAATATTTCTTGTCTATATAAAACATTTGTCAAATGAATCCATCCAAAATAAGATTAAACAATTCTCTAATCAGCATTTAAAACAGTATTATCAAAAGAAGTTAAAGAGTAGAAAATGGAGTTCCAGAATGAATGCTATGTACAGGATTATAGACTTTTATATTGATAGTCTTGTAAATGATTGTAAAGCATTGAAAGCAAGAAATTTATCTGCCGAAGAACAATTCCTGCTGTTGAAAATTTATTCCTCTTTTGACTCCAAAACATTTTTAAAAGAATTCCTTTCTTTAACAGTAGCATTTTCGGAATTTGAATATAAGAAATTGCTAGCGGGTGTTAGCTCTGAAATTCTTGAAGAATTGCTTGATTGCTTTGATAAGTTGCCACTAAATGTACAATGCTCGATTATCGATATTTTGGGGATAAAGAGAAATTCTGAATACCTGTCATTTTTAGAGTCGATGCTTCAGCATGAAAATACGGAAATTCGTATTCGATCTTTGAAAGCTATTTATGCAATAGGAATCATTTCAGATCTTAACCAATATATGCCTTTTATTGACTCTTCTATATGGGAAGAGCGTTTAATGATGGCAAAACTATTGGGAGTATTGCCGCTGTCAGAAGCTGGTCTTCATTTAGAAAAATTATTAACAGACCAATCATGGTGGGTGCGTTCCCAAGCGGCAACGACAATAGGAAAATATAAAGACGGTGAGAAATTGCTGAAGCAAGTGATATTAGAAACAAAGGATTCTTTTGCTGCAGATATGGCAAATGAAGTCCTGAAGAAAAGGGTGTATTGAATATGAAGATATTAGACTATATATTACTTTTTTTTGGCGGTCTCATCTTTCTTTATATGGCTATTGTCATCTTGTCATACAGCTGCATGATGATTGTTTCCTTTTTTAAATTAAGAAAAAAATATCAATTAGATAATGAGGCTGAAGATGAGTATATAGAAGCCATTTATACGAAGCCGGTTTCGATAATTGTACCAGCATTTAACGAAGAAGCTGGTATTATTGACAGCATACATTCATTGCTCAGTCTTCAATATCCTCAAGTAGAGATTGTCGTTGTCAATGACGGTTCAACAGATCAGACCCAACAAAAAGTGATAGAGCAATTTCAAATGAAACAGATACAGAAAGTTGTACATGAACAACTTTCAACGAAGCCTATCCGCCAAATATTTCAATCGGAAATTCACCCAAATTTATTATTAATTGAAAAGGAAAATGGAGGCAAGGCAGATGCTCTTAATGCAGGAATAAATGTTTCAAAATATCCATACTTTTGTACGATTGATGGTGACACTCTTCTGGAAGAGAAATCTCTTTTGCGTGTGATGAAACCTATTATTTTTTCAAATGAAGAAGTCATAGCCGCCGGAGGAAATGTTCGGATTGCAAATGGTATGGATGTGCACCTCGGGTCTGTTTTCCAAAGGAAATTATCCAGTAACCTTCTTGTAGTGATGCAGATAATAGAATATGTTAGAGCCTTTTTGCTAGGTAGAATGGCATTAAGTAAATTTAATTTAGTTCTTATTATTTCCGGCGCATTCAGTGTGTTTTCTAAACAATGGGCTGTAGAGGTAAACGGGTATTCCACTAAGATGATTGGGGAAGACATGGAACTGGTGGTGAAATTACATCGGTTGATAAAAGAAAAAAAATTAAAGAAGAGAATTGAGTTTGTACCTGAGCCAGTATGCTGGACAGAAGCTCCCCAACATATGTCGATTTTAAGAAAGCAACGAAGAAGATGGCATCAAGGCTTAATTGAAAGTTTATGGAAGCATAGAAAAATGACCTTTAATCCAAAATACGGTGCGGTGGGATTGATTTCATTCCCATATTTTTGGATGGTTGAATGCTTTGGGCCCTTGATTGAACTAGGAGGATATATTTATATTATTATCGCCTTTTTTATGGGAGATATTTATTATGAATTTGCAATCGCATTATGCTTCCTTTTTATTTTGTATGGTTCACTATTTTCTGTAGCCTCCATATTGCTGGAAGCTTGGGCAATGAACACATATCCAAGGATTAAAGATGTCTATCGTTTGATGCTGGTTTCATTATTAGAGATATTTTGGTATAAGCCATTAACGCTCATTTGGAGATATGAGGGCTTTGTCGCCTTTATTAGGAGAAGAAAGGATTGGGGAAATATGCAGCATGGCGGGCTTTCTAAGAAAGGGTGGACAGAATGAAGAAAGTATATTTTGCAGTCTTAATTTTGGTTATCGTTCTATCCTTGCCTATTCTACTATGGTATTTAGAGCCAGGCAAAAAGCTGCAAATTGCCATTATCGATAAAACGGTACCCAATGAAACATATCGGGAACATCTAGGGATTACTTGGCTTTTAAATTATTTAAAATACAAAGATAATAAGAATAATAAATATAACGCATCAAATGATTATTTTGGTTTCGTTCCAGAGGAAAAGAGGAAAAGCTACCATACTCGTCCACTGCCTAGTAACTATGACAAATATGATGTGATTTATCTTGCGGATACATATGGTGTTTATAGAGAGGATCTCCCATGGGTGGAAAAGTCGCGAGAAGGAGCGCGATCAGAGAAGATATATGGCGGTTTGCAGGAAAAAGAGTGGAATAACATTATAGACCGGTTAAATAAGAAAAAGAAAAGTCTGCTTGTAGCAGAGTATAACACTTTTGCGTCCCCTACAAATGAGGTAGTGAGGAAAAATGTGACGGATTATTTAGGAATTGATTGGTCGGGTTGGACCGGACGCTATTTTGATGAACTTGATCCCAATAAAAATAAGGAAGTTCCTAAATGGATTGTGGATGAGTTTCAGGATTCTTGGAAATATAAAGGCGAGGGCTTTATTTTAGTAAATGATTTTACTCAAAAAGTAGTTGTCCTGGAAACGGGGAAACATATGAAGGAGGGGGGAATAAGCCTTTCTTTCACAAAGGAAGGAAAGAAGTTGTTTGGGCTTGAGAATAGTCCAAACTATCAATACTGGTTTGATATCGTGACACCTAAAGAAGATGCAACCGTATTAGCAAATTATAAGTGGAATTTAACCACGGAAGGAAAGAATATTTTAAGAAAGAATAATATTCCTGATGAATTTGCAGCTGTCATTTCCGGTAAGCATGGTTCATCCTCTAGTTACTATTTTGCGGGAGATTTTAATGATATTTCAACAGTGCCTCAATATTATCAAATAAAAGGTATACAGAAAGTATATAAATTAGCTCAAAAGTATTCTGATAGCTCCTTCTATTGGTCTACCTATCTTCCGATGATGGAAACTATTTTAGAAGAATATCAGAAATCCCATAACATTAGTAAAGAGAATCGCACAGAAAAAATAGGATATAATGCAAGAATTCAAAAGGATTCCTTTGAAATTTTGAAGGGGAACAAGTGGGTGCCGATAACTATAAAAGGGGTGAATATTGGGATGGGGAAACCAGGAAGTTATCCTGGTGAAGCCTCTATAACTGAGGAGGAATATTATAGGTGGTTAACGGATATTGGGAAGATGCATGCCAATACGATACGTATCTACACCCTGCATCCACCAGGTTTTTATAATGCTTTAAAACGATATAACGAAAGCCATAAAGAAAAAATATATGTATTACATGGGGTTTGGATTGATGAAGAGCCGTTAGTTAAATCACAGGATGCGTTTGAAAAGAAAAATTTACAAGCGTTTCAAAATGCAATGAAAACGACAGTAGATGTGATTCACGGAAATAAAATTGTGAAACCGAGAACCGGACATGCATCAGGTGTATATAGGGCAGATATTTCCAAGTACGTAATAGGGTGGATATTAGGGATAGAATGGGATCCATTTATGGTTCAAAATACAAATAAAGTCCATTCTTCATTAGGAGATTATAGCGGACAGTACTTTGAAACAAAAAATGCTAAGCCTTTTGAATACTGGCTTGCTTCGCAAATGGACACCATTACGAAATATGAAATCAAAAATTATCATTGGATAAGACCGATGAGCTTTACGAATTGGGTTACGACTGATATTTTGAAGCATCCGTCGGATTCAACGGGCCAAGAGGATATCGTAAGTGTCAATCCAAATGTGATTTATACGAAAAGTGAGATGAATCTAACGAAGGAATTTGCTTCTTATCATATTTATCCTTATTACCCTGATTTTCTGAACTATGATAAAAAATATCAAAAATCTGTTAATCGTCGCGGTCAATTAGATAATTACGCTGGTTATTTATCTGATTTACATAAAGTACATCGCATTCCGATTTTAGTTGCGGAGTTTGGAGTGCCAAGTTCACGGGGGTTAACGCACAAAAATATTTATGGGATGAATCAAGGAAACTTATCAGAGAAGCAGCAAGGAGAAATTCTCAGCCATTTGTTCAAGGACATTTCGGATGAAAAACTGCTTGGCGGACTTATATTTACATGGCAGGATGAATGGTTTAAACGAACATGGAACACGATGGACTATGATAATCCTGATAGACGGCCATTCTGGTCCAATACCCAAACAAATGAGCAGGAATTTGGATTATTAAGTTTTGATCAAAATAAAATTCAAGTGGATGGCAATACAAAGGAATGGAAAACGAATAGTTTATATGAAAAAAAACAGGGGGACATGAAGGCTTTATATGTTGACCATGATGAAAAATATTTATATATTCGTTTAAATTACAATCCAAAAAGCAAAGGATATCCTATCTTTTTATTAGATGTCATTCCGAATCAGGGAAATCATTTTATAAAAGGAAATGAAAGTATTCATTTTACAAACGGGGTTGATTTTTTAATCAATTTAAATAAAAAAGAATCAAGAGTGGAAGTGGATGATTACTATGACTTTTTCACCTATCTATATGGCCATAAAGTAAAATTGATTCAACCAACCCCAGAGTTGCCGAAGAAAAATAGCGGTGCATTTTCCAGGATATATTATGCATTAAATAAGCCATATTATATACCTGATAGAGACATTACTCTTCCGTTTAGTAAATATGAAACGGGGAAACTAAAAGAGGGAAACGGAAATCCGGCTTCTAAAAATTATAATTCACTTGCAGATTACAATGTAAATGAAAAAGATGGAGTGATTGAACTAAGAATTCCGTGGATGTTAATACAGGCAAAGGACCCTAGCCAAAAGGAATTTATGGGAGATATCATCAAAAAAGGATTACAGGCGAGTACATTCATTGATAAAATCAATATAGGAGCTTTGTATTTTGATGATAGCGGTAATTTGACTGATACCTTCCCTTCTACAAGTAAGGGGAATCTGTTAAAAATGGAAGGTTATTCATGGACCAACTGGAATAAACCAGTGTATACAGAACGTTTAAAACAGTCGTATTATATAGTGAAAGATCTGTATTCAAAATACCAATAAGAAAAAAATACATTATAGTATTGCAAATTAATACTATAAAAATATAAGAAATGGAATCAATTAAGCATCTTTTTAGAATTGACTCACATAACCAGATATAATAGATTTCAATTAGAATATTTATCCATTAAATAGTATCAAAGCTTCTTTAACCTTACTAAATGATGAGAATGAGGAGAAACCTATGAAGGCTATTCTAATTGACGATGAAAAATTGGCTTTGGATTATTTGGAGCATCAGCTTCTAAAAGTTGCGGACATTGATATTGTAGGGAAGTATACCAATCCCTTTATGGGAAAAGAGGGTGCTCTTAGGGATAAGGTAGATATTGTATTTTTGGATATCCAATTGCCTGAAATCAATGGAATTGAATTGGCAGGGGAAATTTTATTAGAAAGACCCGAAATGAATATTGTGTTTATTACAGCTTATGATCGCTATGCAATTGAAGCCTTTGAGCTTAATGCTTTGGATTATATTTTAAAACCTGTCAGTACGGAGAGAATAGTAAAAACTATTCGACGGGTTCAAAATCAGGGGGAGGGGAAAGAGACCGTTTCAATCCCTCCCGCTCGCAAGATTCATATGAAACTGTTTAAGCAAGTTTTAATAGAGACAGAGAAAGGACATTATACTCCTTTACGCTGGAGGACCGCAAAGGCACAGGAACTATTTCATTATTTGCTTCATCATTACGGACAACTTATTCGTAAATCTGTTTTAATTGAGTTACTTTGGCCGGAATATGAACCAAACAGAGCCTATGCTCAATTGTATACGGCAATTTATCATATTAGAAAGACTTTGGAACCCTTTAATATCCATTTTCGAATTTTAAATGTTATGGATGGCTATATTTTAAAAATAGAAGGGGTTCAATTGGATGTCGAAGAATGGGAGAATTACATTCTTTTAGAAAATCCAATCAATGAGGAAACCATTCATAAGTATGAAGAATTAATGCTTCTGTATACGGATGACTATTTATCGGAATATGATTATTGGTGGGCGGAAAGTAAGCGTCAAAGATTGAGAGATTTATGGATTCGGAAAAACTTACAAATAGCGGAATGGTATTATGCTTCTAATCAAAAGGAAAATGCTATCGAGAAGTATCAAGAAATTTGCAGACGGCATCCGGTGACGGAAGAGGCGCACTATGCTTTAATGCAGATATATGCTTCCGAACAAAATAATATTATGGTGCATCAACAATATGAACTCCTTGCTAAAGTGTTAATGGAGGAGTTTAATGTATATCCAAGCACCAGTATTAAAGCATGGTATCAAAAATGGAGTCAAAAAAGTAAGGAATGAATAACTCATTCCTTACTTTGGTATTTTGAAAGAGACGGTCGTTCCATTTCCTATGGAGCTTTGAATGACTAATCCCTGTCCATACATATTTTTTAAGCGGCGGTTTGTGTTTCTTAGTCCGATTCCTTTACTTATATTTAAAGGATTCTGAAGTACCTCCACTATCTTCATCTGCTCCATTCCAACTCCGTTATCCTTAACCATTATTTCTATTTCATTTGCGGTCTCTGTAATTTTAATGAAGATTTCTCCTCCATTTGAACGTTTTAGTATACCGTGAGAAACTGCATTTTCCACAAGGGTTTGAAGAGATAAAGGAGGTAAATAGAAATTCAAGTTTTCACTTAGTTCCCAATTAATTAGGATTCTTTCTCCAAATCGCGCTTTTTCAATAAATAGATAGGATCGGACAAGGTCCAGTTCTTTTTCAATGGAAACTTCACCATTGATATTATGGAAATCAAAGCTTGCCCGCATATAATTGGTGAATTCCTGAAGTAATCTCTGCATTTTTTCCATATCATAGTAACCGAGTGCAGCAATGGAGTTTATTGTATTAATAAGAAAATGCGGCTTTATTTGCGCTTGAAGCCAAGCGGCTTCCATATGTAACCGTTCTTTAATGGAAAGTTTTAAATCTATTAATGCTTTAACACGGGATTTAAGCTCAATAGAATCAACTGGTTTGGTTACATAATCATTGGCTCCGGATTGGAAGCCCGCAATAATATCTTCCGTACGATTCCGAGCAGTTAAGAGCAACACTGGAAGCTCCGAAACAGAAAATTGCTTTCGAATATATTGAGTTAATTCATATCCGGAAATATGAGGCATCATCACATCCGAAATAATAAGATCGTACTGTTTTGCTTTTATTGTGGACATTGCATCAGAGGCATTTGTCACCACGGTAATATCATAATTCGTTCCCAGTATATTCATTATTACTTTCAAATTCATACTATCATCGTCGACAGCTAATATTTTCGGTTTATTTAATTTGGACGATGATTCAACATCAGAATTGCTCTCTGTTTGGTCAGCAATAGTGGCAGCTGTTTCAAAGTGATTCATAGTGAAATAATTTTCATTCATATGTTCTACATCTGTTTCCAAAGGAATGGTGAAAGAAAATATTGATCCTTGATTAGGGGCTGAGGTTACATCAATGTTTCCTCCTTGAAGCTCAACCAGTTGTTTACAAATACTTAGTCCGAGCCCAAATCCCCCTTCATGGTTTGTTTTATTCATATTACCTTGTTCATAGGGCAGGAATATTCTCTTTTGAGTTTCCTCATCCATGCCAATTCCTGTATCTTCAATATCTATATATGCGGTTTCATTTTCATAAGAAGCTCTTATCGTAATAGTTCCTTCTTCTGTGTACTTCATTGCATTATGGAGCAAGTTGAAAAATATTTGTATCAGTCTATTTTCATCTGCTTTGATTGCAGGAAAGCCATCATCAATATCCGTAATTATGGAAACAGGCTTTTTTTCAAACATGAATCGTACCATTTCTGTAACGCCTTTAACAATAGACTGCAAGTGTAAACTCCCAATTCGTAGATGTATGGTTCCTTGATTTAATCGGTTTATATCGATTAAATCATCCAGCATAAGCGACATTCGCCTTGCGATGGTAATTTGGGTCTTTAATTTATCGTATTGATTCTTATTTTTTTCACGGATTGTATCATCCAGCAAGCTTTGCGCAATGTTCATAATCCCGTGTAAAGGATTTCTGAGTTCATGAGAAGTGTTAACAAGAAAATCGTCTTTATGCTGGTTAACGAGTTGAAGTTTGTCAGCCAGTTCTTTCGTTTGGTTTGTTGAACGTAGAAAACGTTTGAACCAGAACATTGCAAAGGCGATAACGCTAAACATTAAGTCGAATGGGTAATGCATCATTTCAAACGAACCTATATCTCTAATAATGAGCCAACAGATATTTGCCGCCAAACTCAAACAGCCGAGTAATAAATAAATAACATCCTGAGTTTGCTTAAAAGCAAATTTAAGAATAGATCCGGATAAGATTATACCTATTATTAATACACCGCCAAGAAACACTTTCTCAGTTGGAACGATATATTGAGATGGGGATCCTAAGACAAATAGGGAGTAAACAATACAATATACTTCAAACCAAAATAATACTTTTTTGTTTTTGTATACTGGGAACATGTGCTTAACTATCAGCGGCAGAAATGCTGCAATGCCAATATAAGAAAGCAAGGCAATCTTTATCGATATTTCAAAAGGCATAGGAAACCAAACAAACAATAGCTTATCATCCGCTACAAGAACACTAAACGTTGCACAGATCATAGTTAAAGCAAAGTAAAGTACTCCCTTTTGGTACTTTCCTATAAAATAAAACAGTATTGCATATATTCCATGTACTAAGAAAACCCCACACAATAAGATTTGCAGTCCAATGGATAATAATGTACGATTTGTAACTGCCTCAATGGTTCCAAAGTGGAGTGATTGTGTTATCCCGCCTTTTTCACCAGTATTAGAAGCCTGAATAAGAATTTCAATGTTATTTGTATCGGTAGGGAGGGGGATAGAATAAGGAACAGATCGTGCTTCATTTAACCCTTCTTTGTTTGCTGGATTGCCGATTTTAGCGCTTAAATGCCCATTGATATAAATTGCTGAGGCGCTTCTAATTTCGTTTATCCGTAATTCTAGATGATGCTGAATGTTTTTATCCAGTAGAATTTGCAATCTATAAGTGCCATATTTGAAGGAATTTTTATCATCAGCAGGGAAAGCTTTATCCCATTTACCCGGTACTTGTAAATATCTTTTTTTAGTTAAAGCAGATGATTTTTCAGTAGTAATCATGTTATAGGGATAGAACTCCCATTCTCCATCAAGTGTAATAGTTGAACTTTTAGGGAATTCCCAGCCGCGCAGGTCTAATGTACCTTTTTTGGCAATAGGGTGCTTAATAGTCTTTTCAAAATGCAGCACTGTTAGTCGTAAACCAGTTATGAAAATTAGAAAGACTGTTAAAATAAGAAATGTTTTTCTGGTAAATAGCATAAATTAAAAATCAACCTCAATTCAAGTACTCATAAACTATTAAACTTGTTACCTATTATAAAATTTTTAGTAATCTTTTGAAAGAACTATATCT